>Ga0126342_10014622_pt1 | contig 13836 bp, 15 predicted proteins | sample Cyp1metagenome_FD_92528 | JGI IMG/M metagenome (GOLD analysis project Ga0126342, IMG submission 92528) | Coral microbial communities from Lord Howe Island, Old Settlement Bay, Australia - Cyphastrea 1 metagenome | ecosystem: Host-associated > Invertebrates > Cnidaria > Coral ...
AGCCCAAGACTTCTAGTGGCACCTTGGGGGTTTGGAGCACAACTAGTTTCAAGGGCGCAGTTTGCTGTACACTAAGACGATCCCGCTTTTGAAGAGATGCGACATGTGAACGGAAAACAGGCAGCCGCGAGCACACGACAGCATGTGTTTTTGCAGCTCACAACTCTCAAACACTTTGATTCAGATGTGTTCATAGTATGCATATGGATATGTGATCTCATATGTGTGGATCTGCATGTTGAGCGCTATGACTGGACACTTTACTTCGTGTTTGTTCTCATTGGTGGGTGAAAGTTTAGAGTCTCTGGAGTGGAGAAAATCCAGCTTGCCAACGTTTTGGTTGCAGTTGTTCGATTGTGCAATTGTCTGATCTTGCTTGGCTCAATTTGGCTTTCAGATCACGCATCCACCCGCTGTGGAGATGGATCAGTGGAGATGAATGGTTGGAGTGGATGCAGCTGGACAGATTGGTGTGATTTATGTCTGATTTATGTCTGATTTATGTCTGATTTATCGGATTTGGAGTTCAGTTGATGCAAACAACATGCAACGCGAATTTTTTGTGGCTGGACCGCCAGATGCTGGATCTTGACATCATCCTGGTTGGATGGAGATAGCGGTGGGATGCACAGCAGATCCAGGAAGAATCCTGGCGAATCGCTGTTTTGTCAGCCAGGCTAACACTGATCTTTAATGTCAGATGGGGATTTCCAACATCAGCTAAGCATATATAGATAATACAATTACACATACCAATACAACATACTGTATATAGTTTCTAAAGTTACACACACACACACTTAATCATATGAATATCATATGATTATATATGTTTTTTAATTAATTGTATGTATATATATACGTATTATAATTATATATAGTTATAAATGATTCTAAAGTGAGCAAAATTTCAACACCTTAGATATTTTCAAGTGTTTCATGGATATGGTCACCGGTGGCAGGTACCGCATGAAGCAGGCCATAAGCTGCCTGTCCGCAGCTCAAGCCTCAGAGCTGCTGCTGCCTCGGTGATTTTAAGCCAACTTGGTGACTTATATAGTACCCTCTGGTAAACTAACATAGCTATTGAACATGACCATAGAAATAGTGGATTTTCCCATTGATAGCATGGTGATTTTCCATAGTGATGTAAAGGTTTACCAGAGGGTATGTTTAGAACAAAACAATTCATGTTTAGATGTCGTTTGGGGCAAAAAGCATCTCAATGGGTGTGCTTTTCAGATGTTTCAGCAAACATCCCCTAAACTCCCGCCCCTGAGTAGATGTCATTTTCATCAACATCATGAACATCATTTACGATTGAGATCCATCCCATTGATGTGGCTGAAGGTTGCAGATTGCGTCATATCGGCACCCAGCTATGGCAAGGCCAAGTCGAGCGGGGCGATTCCGGTGGCCCCTTGAAAATCCTTGAAATAGGATGTACTACTGTAGAAAGCCAATTAATTACATATATATATATATTTATGCATGCATAGACATATAATAGACATATAATAAAGATAAATAAATAAATATATAATATATACAGACATATATACACATATAATTATTTATAACATCACACATCATAGTAGTATATATATATATATTCACATCTGCACATCATATATATATATATATTTGTATACAGTAATATAGATTGAGATACATGGTTGATTTTCTTAAAGACCGGATGCCCACTCCACAGGTGTGGCATTTCTTCTGCGCTTCCGCTGCTCTCAGTTCTTCCAGCTTCTTCACAGCAGCTTTCAGTGGCCTGGCCATCACTGGTTGACGAATATACACATAGCTGAGATTGGCTGAGTAAATATGGAAGAAATAGTTTTTGGATGCTTTTGGAATTGAACTTGATATCTGATGATATCTGATGATATAGTTCATGAACCTGTACTTACACCACAAAAGGCAAAACGTGAACCACTTTCTGATCTTTTAACAGAGACCTGGATACTCCAAGAATGGAAAGCTGGGGCTCAGGAGGGAAAAAGATACCTATTGGATGTTGATAAGAATAGGAAACCCGGATCGAAATCCACACTTCTCACCGCTTTTTGCCCTACCACCACTTCAAGCTTTTCAAGAGAAGGGATGCTGGGGGATCTGCGAAGTTTCTGGGTTCTTCCCAAACAAATTAAGCCAACTTTGTGCGCCAAATTTGAATGTTCCCAGTGAGCATTGCTGAATTCAGAGGCAGAAAATGCTGGTTGGAGGCACAGACGGAGCCTTGGGGTATTGGAATGAAAGGGCTCCCAAAGGCTCCCCCGGCTTTCCGTCGAAACCCCCAGCAGTTCCGAAGATCTCCAAATTGCTGATCCAGTTGAATTCTGTAATTCAAAGTTATTCTATTTTTGTTTAAGTAAGAAATTATGAGTGAAACAGTGAAACATGTGTAATTAATTCATTTGCTTTTTCCCAAACTAAGCTGCTGGTTTGTTGGTAAAAACACAGCTCCATCTCCAAGGTTTTGGTCATTTGAAACAAGACTGTGGAAATCCTTGAATTTGCTCCCAAAATTTTGGGAAGAGTTCCCCCCAATCTTTGTTGTTTCGCTACAACTTTTACAAACATATATATATATATACATCGGTTTGTTCGAAAATAGGGCACACAAAAAATGAAGGTCCAACATGAATGTTCCCATAAACAGCCGTTTTTAATCGTTTTTACATATATATATATATATATACATATTACTGTATACATATATTACTGTGTATGTATATATATAATATAATATAATATATATATATATTGTGAAGAGATCTCCACCATTTCAGACAGACCCAATGGTAGCTCGCCACTTGGTGCCAGGGCAAACTCCGCTGCTGTCAGCTTCAGGAAGATGCAGAGACCTGGTCAGCCAGTGTGGGAAAGCGTGGCTGCCAAAAAAAACTATCATTTGGGGATGAGATTACCCTCTGGTAATTTAACATAGCTATTGAAAATGGCCATTTATAGTGGATTTTCCTATAAAAAATGGTGATTTTCCATAGTTATGTTAGTTTACCAGAGGGTATGATAGGTTTTTGATGACTTATGGTGATGACTTGGGGATGGTTTACGGATGGTAAAAATGGCATTGGGTTTGATCCCCATTAGTCAGAAATACTCAGAACAATGACATCTTTGGGTGTTCAAAGAGGGTGAATATGCCTTTGTAATTTCTCAGCATCAATAGCACATGAACTTTGTGAGAGAACTTGCTCTACATGACAGAATGCAAGTCGAAGAAAATCGCTTGAAGTGAGTTGCTCGCTTGTGACGAAACAATTGTACATGTCATGCCTTACATCAGTCAGTTTTTTGCGATTTGTTCATCACGATTCCCTTAAGCCAATCTGTGCATTTCCGCACAGTTGCCAGGTTTCATGCGCTCTGCAGACTACATGGCTTCAAACCAAAGGACCGCGTGACAGGAAGGCCCAAGACGAATGTACGGCTGGCCCTTCCAAGAGCTACCTAAAGCCCATGTGACAGATTGTCCGGAAAAGCTGCAACTTCGTTCATCTTTTGCAAACGCATCTCACAGCTGCTAATCCCGCTTTCTTATGATTCCTTATGGACATCAATGAATTTGGGCAGGGATATTGGTTGGACCTTTCAGTTCCGAGATGTTCAATGCTTGGCCAAAGCCCAAATGATACTTGTTTGATGGGTTGTATACACGCACTTACATACGATGCAAAAGATCATATACAGAGAATACACCATCCAGGAGTATTCAGGATGAATATATGTACATATATCTGATTATCTGATCTCATGTTACAACACATGTGTAAATGGAGGATTGTAGCCTATCAATGAGTGCAAAATAGGAACCACAACATCACTAACCGCACTAGGAGCTGCCAAAGTTTTGCAGCCAGGAGAATCGGACAGTGGATTTCAACAGGAATATTGGACAGTTGTTACCAATAACCAGCGCGCATTTGATGTTTTAAAGGTGTTTAAACCGTCAAACAAATTGGGATACACGTTTCACTGGCAGAACGTACGATATTTGACTTGCAAACGTTTGGATCAAACTGACTTGAGAACATTGGGATATTTCATTGGCAGAAGCTATTGAAGCCGCAATTTTTTGCACAGCCGGCAGAGATCCCCAGTCGCAGTTGCGCAGGGGTCATCCCCAGCGTCACAGCTCCGCGATGCTCCGCGCTCCGCTGTGAGCCCGGCTGAGGAGACACCGGAAGTCCATTTGGATCTTCGACTTCTGGGTCTCTATCAGCATCTTGGCCTTGGATGGCCTTGGCAGAATTTTCAGTCCCCAGCTGAAAAGAATTGATAGAATTCCCAGGCAATCCCGAGTTTGTCACAAGTGCCAAAGGCCGAACCTGCCTATCGTCCATTGTATTCTTCGGAGTAGAATTTCCCCCTGATGTCTGACCTCACTGGAAGTTGAACACGGACCCACAGCTGTTCCAGTGGTCATCCCAGGAAGTATCTGATGCCCGAGTTGGAGCAGGAAATGCTCGAGAAGTGCCGTCAAGATGACTGGATCTCCTTGGCATTGGAAGATGAGCATCTCAGCTGGCAGGGTTGAGTAATGGACAAGCAGGGAGAACCATGTTTTTGTGTTCAATTCTCGGAATATCAGATGCTATGATATATGTTATGTATGTATTCTGTTTGGATGGTCTTAATAGATGCACTCACAAATGTGTCTCACATTTCCTTGGGGTCAATTACCAACATCTGACAACGAGGTCAGCACACAGGGTGGCTCTGAGCATTTTAGCAGAGAGGAATTGATAATGGATGTATGGATATGCTAATGGATGTAGCAATGACATCTATTTCTTTATTGATGGATGTTGATACCATGCTGGTGTCAATGGAACATCTACCATTCACTTCGATGATCTGAACCTTAGTTACAGGGGATTTCCCATATGTTCCCACCTCTTCCCCATATATTTTCCATATATTTTCCATGATCTTCCCAGCTCTAAAGCTCCATGGATTTTCCTCCATAGGTATACCGGGGAGTTCCCATGGGATTTCCTATGACCAGCTCGCACCATTGGCGCCTTTTGGGGGGCAACCAGGGGCGAGATCTTGCCGATCTTCCAGCAGCTGCAACTCTTGGGCCTTCTACAAGATCTGCTGGGCTCCTGGTGTCCCGTGGACCAACAATTTGGACCATGGCGCAATGGAAAGTCCGCCCCATTTTGATGTGTGTTTTCTAGAGATGTTCTTCCACACATGGTGATTTCAGATGATTTTCCGGTTGAAGGGTAGGGAAAAATGTGGAGAAATAAAATATGGGTATAGCATGATTATGCATGATGACTATGGGTTTTTAGGGTCCCAAACATGGAGGTTTTCTGCATTGGTTCAGGGTGAGGCATCTCTTGAGAGTGTGTGGATTCGTCGAATCTGGCCCCCCATCATGGCTCTCACATCTCATTGTTTTCTAACATCCGAACCACTGGGGCTGCAGAAAACGGAATAAGACATGAAGACACGTAAACGTTTTTGAGGGTCAGATGCCAAATTTCTACCTCAGTATTTTCCTCGCGTTCTCCCGAAAAATGGAAATCCTTTTGGCCTTTTGGTGAGTCTGCGGAGCTTCTTGCCTCAATTCTCCTGCAGATTGCTGGATGTCACATCTTGAATTCTGATCTGTGGATCCTTTGACCATTTCAATCCAGATCTTGGATATCCATGGATATCCCACATCGAGTCATGAAGCCGTCCATTCGCAGCGCCCCAGGTTCCAGCCAACCTCAGTTGATGGCCGGGCCTCTTCAGTGGTGGTTGAGGAGCACCCGAGATGTGCGGGTGGTCGAATCTCCGGAAGTCTCTGACCTGGTGGTGTCTGACATCTTCCTGAAGCAGAGTGAGGATGGGATGGCAATCGGATGGTCATTGGTCATTGGTCCGCGGAACCATGTAGTCATAGACATGTGCTGCCGCTCTGTTTGTTTGATCCAAGACAATAAAGAAGCAGATGCTACTAATGACATCCAGGGACTATAGATGATGCAAGTACTTCATGAAACAGACATGTGACATGCCTTTCTTGGGTCGGCGACCAACAGACTATTGTACCACGCTTTACGAACGATTCCAAGAGTGCAGATTTGAAAACGCGTGGAGTCGCCAGGGTCCATACCACAAGCTCAAATTAGAACACCTCAACCTACTGGTATCACTTAGCGCATCAAAGATGGGAGATAGTCTATGATAGTCTTGCGGAATCAATTGGAGGTCCAAGCCACAAGCTACCAGCTACCAGCAGCTACTAGCAGCTATCAGGATATGCTGCTGCTGTTGGCAGAGCTGAATCTCCTGGACGTGTTGGAGCACTGTGATTCCTGGTGCTGGCTTCTCGAAGATCCGTCGCTGCGAGGGGATCGGATGGGTGAGTCAAGGGTCATGCTGCACTGTTGGCTTTACGGTTAATATATCGGTACCCTCTGGTAATTTAACATAACTATGGAAAGATCATGAAAGATCCACCATTTTTCATGGGAAAATCCACTATAAATGTACCATTTTCAATAGCTATGTTAGTTTACCAGAGGGTATATTACATGCCCCACTAAATAGGACAGAGAATGGGACATAATAGGACCAAACGACAACGGACGGGTCTTCAAAAGTCAAGGATCATGCAGGATCATGATGCCACGGTGGAATATTTGATGTGCTCCTGCCTCCAAGAATGGCGGGTCCATGCGGGTCCCAAGGTTGGAAGAAAAGCACGTGAACCAGCTCTTTACGGAGGTGGAGTTGGATGTGAAGAGACAGTGGTTGAGAAAAATATAGGAAAAAACAATTCCCAAGATACAAGATCATTCGCGTATGGTAAGTGTCAATCTTTCCATCTAGAGTTTTTTGCATTTCTATGATTTTCACTGATTTTCTATGCAATTTCCTTCCAGACCAATGAAATGCTGCTAACTTACCATGGATGTTTTGGATGTTTGCAGCTGGACAGGACAGCTTGATGCCACTGACGCAACTGACTTCCCTGCGGCAAGAGTTACGCTCTGCGCGATTCTGCCAGCCTGCCGTGGCGCTGCTGTTGCAGCCTTTTCCCCGGCTGCGAGCTGATCTGCTGGACGCATGGTTCGACCGAGCTGGCGCCTGGAGCCCCGAAGCTTTGGCCCAGTGGGCCGCAGCACCTGGCGCGATGTGCCTGGGATTTCAGCACTGGCTGTGGATTTGTTCAGAAACAGATGGAAATATGAGGTTTTTCATGGGGTACTTGCTGCAGTTGGGGTTATTAATTCATAGATCTGTAAGCTTTTTAACCATGGGATTCATCCCCGTAAGTTGGGAGAATATGACCCCTATGGTGATGGATTCAATTAAAACTGGAAATGCACGTTCAAGTATACGCCAAAATGACATTTTTGATGGGGAACGTATGGGAAGATCAACCAAGGCCTAAAGCATTGCTGACTCAGCAATGGCAGAGCCTGGCCGAGGCAGACTTCCAACGCTTTGTCGCTTGGCAGCTGAAACCCTTTGGGGAGTGTTTGGGCTATCCCATTTTGTGGGAAGACCTGCCCATTTCTTTGTGGATTCTAGTGGTTATTTGTCAAAGCTAGTGGAATTTCCGCAGGATGAATCAGTACTGGGCTACCTGAAACATTCGAACAACTCATTTCAGAACACTCCAATCAGCTGTGATACTTGTGTGTTTGTCGTCACATGGGTGCATATCCATCCCCCTCCAATGGGAATTTAGGGTGACCACTGTCCTGCCATTGTGCAAATTCCAAACCTTTGTCTACTCACTGCCCATGGCATCGCATGGCCATCGTTACTTTCCTGGATCCCTGAGTTTTCCATCCGTTTTCTGAGTTATCCTTGGCACCCCTGGAGCAGCACGATCTATCTGAAGAACTTCGGCAGCACTTCCTGCTGTGCTGGCGGCAAGCGCGATCTCTTCCCTGTGCAGCCGAAGCAGGTCAGATGTATCGGCTTTGGACCTGTCGGCTGCATGGCGGCAGGAGTGGGCTCAACATGGGGAGTCCTTACAGATAAATCTAGCTCAAACGGAAGACAGCTTGGTTGCGAGATGTTTCCATTATTCGTTTTTTTACTTGCGAAGAGGTACTGCTGGTGGAGCAGCTTTTTCTAGCAGTGACTCTATCATCCTAGCCTACCAGTAGCATAGATATAGGAGAAGCGTTCGAGTCTGCCTCAACTGGGAACCCACCGGGCAGACATAATGCATGTTTGATGTGTCATCATCACAGCCTGTTGGCTTGAATTTGAGGATGGTCACTTTTCATCAGCTGATTCTATGGCTGCTGTCTTTGCTTTGTCGACCCTGGGGCTGCCCAAAGCGTTTGGCACAAAGTGTGCAGCTGATGAAACGGAAGGGGCAGATGGAGATTCTGAAGTCTGTCATGAGAGCCTTGGTTGATGTTTTCTCCGCCTCGTCGCTGGTGCGGTGCTGGGGTTAACAGTGACATGGACATTGAACGGAATGGTGGGCTTTTCATGGGGACTGAAGTATCGGAGTTGTTGTTTGTTGCAAGAACAGGATTTGAAATCGCAAAACTTTGCAAGTTTCAGAGCTTTTCTATTGTCCAAAACAATCCAAAACATTTTGCCAGCATGACCCTGAAACGCTGGCCTGCCGAATCTGGATATGAGGTGGGCTCTTGAACGAAATGGGGTACTTGTTCGAAGCTTTCAAGGCTTTGGTTGCCCTTCAAGCGTTCATCCTAAAGGCTTGGCAAGGGTTCAAGCGTCAAAAAAATGACCCATTCTGCTGGAGAATTCTCTAGAAGGCTTTGCAGGTTTTTGGACTTCCTTTGCATGTTGAAACACTCTTCTGTTCCTGTTTTAGTTCGAGTGATTTGGACTTGAAATTGTGCCTCCTTACAGCAGTGTTGCCTGGTCGCATCTTCATCCTGTTCATGTCGGAGAAGACTGTCACCAGTAGGGACTGAACAAGTCACCATGGTATTCAACTGCATCAAAGATCATGAACCAAGATGATCCAGATTGCTGGTTCTGTTTCTTACTTTTTTTTTCCCTCTCTTCGCGTCTCTCTCTGCTTTCTTGGAGTTTCAGCACTGTTGGTTTCGGTGACTTATTTTGCTTCCCTGGCCTGTCAGCTTCATGGTGCTTATTAGATCTTATGAGTGTTCTGAACATCTTGCCATCTTGCGCAGACATATATATATATATACTGTATATACATTATATAATTATATACCATAGTATTCAATGCTTCCTGGAATCGATCCTGTGATTTAGTCCAGCTTTCCCTCTGGCAATAGCTTGGAGGCCTGATTCAAGTTGTCACCCCAGGTGCTTTGGCATATTCTTTCCAGGGAGATTGAGCAGTCGACAGCAGCTTTCGGTGCCACCAACACGCTACGCTGGAGTTCAGAGGCATTCATGCAGGTCTTGGCCAATGCGCCACGCCATGGTTTGCGTGGTGAGAAAGTGCTCACTTTTTCCTTTTTTTTTGCAAGGTAGCATATGTAGCTGCTCAATATCACTAGGTCAGCAACATTTATTCCAGAAGGTTGGTAGGATGACGTTAATAAAAATGCCCAATCATAGACCTCCCCAATAGATCGAACAGTTGAACACAGGGCACGGGTCCCCGCAAGTTGTGATTGGGCGTTGAGTATGAGTGAGAAGGGACGAAGCTGTTTCACTAAAGCATCAAGCTGTGATTGAAAGTTCCTTCAGCTTGCTGTCTTCGATCAAATCCGTCCTGAAGGCCTCCTTGTTGCTCAGAGCCAAACTGCCAAATTTGAGCAAGCAAATCTAGCAGAGCACCACGTCTCCGTTTGTTTCAGACAAGCTGATCAGGTATCACGTCTTGTGCAATTCATGTCCAGCATGCACAGCTTCTGAGAAAAACACTGCGGATATCTATGGATTATGTATGATTATGTTACATATGATTATATGATTGTATAACTTATATTGTATGTATATATATATATATACAATATATATCATATAACTCCTAACATTATGAACAGTGAAAAACCTGAGAACATTAAGACATCCATTGACATCCACGAACCAGCATGGATCCTGGCAAAAAGCTGGGTTCCAAGATCAGTAGATTCAGTAGATCTTATGGGTGCAGGGCAACATTGGGTATCCCAAACTGGCACAGTTTATTTTGATATAATGCGCAAACTCGACCAATATGTTGGACCGGGTCCTTGTATCTTCACTGTTGACCATTTTTGACTGATAAGAGAAGAGAAGATGTGGGTCTTCAGCAACCAAATGAGACTTAATGAGGCCTATCATCCAGTGTAAGGCCGAGATCTGTGCGTGTCGTGGTGATTCAAGGCTCATATTTTCCAAAAATGATCATTGATACTTCTGGAGTTATATTTAAGATTGCCAGAGACATGAATTTTCCCTTCAAACGCAAGGCCCGTTAGCTACCACCACTCTTACTATTGCAGTCCAGGCCTATCAGATTCTGTCTCTAGTTGGCCGATTTTCTGGCCGAAACATGGAGAGCAACCGCGAGCCTTTGGTATTCCTTTACTTTACCGTCTTGTTCATCGGTACTTCCAGCACCATATTTATGCTTGATGTTGCTCTTGGTTTTGGGGGATGTGGCCTGATGGAACCCCCACCCAACTATTCCCAGATGTTGGCCTTTTCGAGGTCTCGATGGCGTCGTAGTGTGGGAGAGCCTGAGGCCGGTCTATGACTGAACGATGGACCAATGATTGCTGGGACCAGTGGGGCAGCTATATATTGATCATGATTCATTTTCATTGAATCGAACTTTAATGGAATCATTTATATTCATTTATAGTTGATTTACCCATTAAACATGTTAGTTTACCAGAGGGTAACATAAGTGACAGATCATATGGAAAGGACTGATTTTTGTGCATCGGCACCTTTCAGGGAAGCTGAAAAAAACCATCTCCGCATTTGACCAGGGATCGTTTTTGTGCGAAAAAGCCCTGTACTTGGGATGTCTGAATAACGAGCATGTTCCATTTGTTGGTTTTGATCATGTTTGATCCTACATGAAACAGGAGCAAACAGAAACATACCCATTTTGAGGGTGCCTTTTGGATCAGACAATCCTCCACATAACAGGCCAAAGAAGCGCCCAAAGCAGGCAGATGGAACCGTTCTGAAGCCCAGAGCAGATTGCTTGTGGATTGCCAAACTGCTGATTGGTATTGGTTGGTAGAGATATGTAGAGATTGTTCCCACAAAATTCGTCAAAGAGTCCCCTACAAAACCTAGCAAACAAAAACACCAAAAAAACGTTCCACTTTCACATACTTTCACCCGGTTGTTTCGTTTTCTGTTTCATTCCGCAATAGTGGTAATGTTTTGGAAACAGGACCATTTCTTGTGTCAAGAGCACTCACTCCACAACGATTGACACGGCATTTTGTGTCATGCTGCCCGCTCCTGGCTCGCATAGATCACCGGGCATTTTTTCCGTGGAACCAGGGCGCCAAATGATGAGTGAACAGCCCGTCTGGCTTTGCCATTGCGGACATTGCCAACAGCACTGGCTGTACAATGGCTGGGTTTGTCCAGAAATTATGCGACCCGTGGACACCATCAGGACAGAGCAACCACCAGAGGACCCATGGCAGAGTATGGAGGATCCATGGGCGGAATGGGCGGTAGGGCGACAGGACTGGTGGCGAGGGCGGGCGCGAAGAACCACAGATGTCCAGAACTCTTGGAATGACCCATGGCTGGAACAAGACCCGTGGAGTGAGGCCAGTGCTCCCAACGGTACCTGGCGAAGGCCACGAGAGGGTTGGAGAGATCCGAGAGATGCGAGAGATCCATGGGAGGAGAGCACACCCGCAGTTCCTCAGCGAGAAGGGTGGCTTGATTGGCGTCCTGCCGACCCTTGGGGTGCCCCTGCCGACCCTTGGGGTGACTATGCTGACCCTTGGGCTGACACTTGTCCTGAAGAGTGGCTGCTACAACTGGTCAAGCGGAAATGGGTGTGTCTGAAAATGGGCTACTGTAATTACAACACAACCAAAAATCAGCAAACATTGCTATTCCAAAAGGAAAATGACGACTGTCCATCCATTGGAATTGGGGATGTCATGGTACGTCATGGTATGTCACTTGGATCTCAATTTCGTTCCGGCCCTCAGGAGGCACCCACCCGAGCACCTGGTCCATGGACCCGACGTCGACTACACAATCGACAGCAGGATCCTTGGCCTCATGCTTGGGGAGGCGCTCGAGATGGCAGATTGGCCCCAGATGGCAGGCCAGGACCGACCAAGCCATTGAAAATACCCCCGGTTGATGGGTCAATGGGTTAAACCAGATGCTCATTGGGGATAAGTACAACCCATAATATAGGGATACCTATTAATTAATCAGTATCAAGACATGAGTTGGGATAGACATATCTTTCATGGCTCACATGAACTGTGAAGTGTCTGTTGATGATTGTGGTTTGGTCATAGTGATCCCAACTTGGAAGCCTGAGTGGTAGACCCGCTAACAAACCATATAAATGGATGTATGATATTACAATAAGTGTAGATACACCATGATGCCCCCAGTTTTTCCCCGCGGTCCCCCGCTCTCAAAAAGCAATGGGGGGTGATTGATGGAAATACATGAGCAAGCGTCAAAACTCGCGGATACTAAGATATGTATGGCTGGACATTGTTTTTTTCAGAAAGTGCAAAAAATTGAGGTTAGCGATGGGACCTTTCCAAATAGCGATACCCCATGTTGAATTCAATAGTTAATAATTTTATTTCATGAGTGTTGATTTCGTCAAGTGCTCGCATCGGTGATAGACTTGGGCTCAGGGTTGAAAGAAAAGGAAAGGAAAAGGACACGGAAAGGAAAAGAAAAGAAAAAGAAAAGGAAAAGGACAGGAACAGAAAAAGAAACAGGAAAGGAAAAGGAAGAGGAAACAGAAAGGAAAAGGAAAGAGAAAGGCAAAGGAAAGAGAAAGAAAAGGAAAAGGAAAGAGAAAAGAAAGGAAAAGGAAAGAGACAGAAAAACAAAAAAAGGAAACGAAAGGAAAAGGACAGAAAAAGGGGAAGGAAAAGGAAAAGAACAGAAAAGGGAAAGGAAAAGGAAGAGAAAAGGAAAGGAATAGTTTTCCAAGCAAATGATAATGCACCCGCCTGATTCTGCAAAGAAAGCGGGTCGGTTTTAGCGATACCATAGCTGGAACGTGAGTTTGTTGATAGTTCGAAGTTTCTAATCAGAGTTTAGGGTTTAGCATTCAGGAGGTCTGCCAAAAATTTTGCGAGCGCTCCCGCGGGGGGGGGGCCGACCCCCATTGCAAAGAAAGTGAACTTATTTATATATTATATATATATATATATTATATCCCTACCCTCTTAAAAATGGAATTTGAGGGGGGAGGAGTCGTACTGAAATTTCATTTTAAAATTCCATTTTGCAATCATGTTTTCTCAATGATCAATATTCCTCATCATTCCATGTCATTGGCAAGCAGGTGAAAATTAAATACTTGCGCTTAGCTCCGGAGACTGAAGCAGCACATGCAACATCATGCAGTCATTCCAATGCGATCTGCCACCACAGCTTCAAGAAACGCATGGAACTCCGCACACAGGAACAACCACTCGTTGCAAAACACATAGAAGGAACCAATCGCGTCGGGAACGACCCCAGCCGCAACCGCCGCACAGACGAGGTACCTTTCATCGCCGGCTGCAGCCACTTTACACGAAAAAAACACCATTCCAATGCGATCTGCCACCACAGCTTCAAGAAACGCATAGAACTACGCACACAGGAACAACCACTTGTTGCAAAACACATAGAAGGAACCAATCGCGTCCGGAACGACCCCAGCCGCAA
>Ga0126342_10014623_pt1 | contig 13836 bp, 12 predicted proteins | sample Cyp1metagenome_FD_92528 | JGI IMG/M metagenome (GOLD analysis project Ga0126342, IMG submission 92528) | Coral microbial communities from Lord Howe Island, Old Settlement Bay, Australia - Cyphastrea 1 metagenome | ecosystem: Host-associated > Invertebrates > Cnidaria > Coral ...
CTACAAAATGGTATGTCCATAAACCATGGCTCTACAAAATGGTAGTGCCTGTCACCTGTTTTGATCCACAAATATTTTGACAATTTTGTCAAAAAAATGATCAAACCAGTGCATTCATAATCTTATAAAAAATATAAAAAATCATTTTGTAGAGCATCTATCTTGGCAAGAACTCAGCGTCAACTGCCTTTTTCCCAGGGCCATTTTGTAGGGTTTTCACCCTCTAGTCCATCTTCACTCATCCTTTTCGGAGGTGGAACCAATCTGTTTCGTGTGTGCGATGAGCACCAAGCACGCGAGGGCCAACATGGGGGAATATTGGGACGGCGGGGAAATTTAAATGTCCTAAAGCGTTTCCGAGCCAACCATTGCAAACACAAATATGCACTTACAAAATGGTACATGTATTGAAACGATGGGTTCTCTACAGAATGGCTAGCTGATTTTTCTTTGTCAATGACTAATTCACATTTTTTAAAACCACCAAATCATACCCTTAAAAACCTCTACAACATGGCTTTTGGTTTGTTACAAAAATGGTTTGTCTTGGTGCCCATAAATGATCATGCCTTCAAACTAAAAATGATAAAACCAGCTAAAACCCACAAATCACTACAAAATGGCAAGCTCGACCCCATTTTAAGGAACCATTTTCCACAGAATGGTGGCGTTATAGGGGCCCCAACCCCTCCCATTCTGTGGGGGAAATGGTGTGGAGGATTATAGAAGCTGCAAATTTCTGTCAATCCCACATCCACCGTTTCCAAGGCGGTCATTGCAAAATGCTCAAGATCTAAAGCAAGAGGCAGTCTTGTGCTAAAATATGCGAAAGATCGCGAGAGACGATTTTGTGCAAATGTTCTCAGAAAAAATGCTGATATCCTGCTATCCAGCCACCCGAAAAGCAACTCTGGATCAGCCTTGAATGCTTCACCGATGAACGAACCCATGTTGGCATCCATCGCCTCGACACACCGAGGCGCTCCAACAGGGTCATTGGGGTTCAAGAGCTCATACGATTCTGCCATTCTGCCTATCAACTTTTATCAACTTGCCGATAAATGATGTGCCAAACTATGCCAAACTACATCTCCAATGCCAGAATGCCATCTTCTCTCATTTATTCCAGTTCTTGATGCCAGGTGGATCTGCGACCGGCCCTACCTGCAAAGCGAAACCCTTGCAGAAGCGCAAAGCCATCAACTGATTGCCAGCTTTGCCCTGCGTCAGATTTCCTGCGCAATGTGCAGTCGGACTGGATTCATGTCTCATTCTCAAAGTCGGAAAAAAAACTCCTGGGCAACATTTAAAAGAAACATCCTTCAAATTCTCTCGGACGTCCAACAGCTGGGATCTTTCTACACGCGTATGTATATATATATATATGTATGTATATATATATATATATGTGTATATATATATATATATGTATATATGTATATATATATATATATGTGTATATATATATGTGTGTATATATGTATATATATATATGTATATATATATGTTTATATGTATATATGTATATATATGGATTTCTCGTTACTGCATGTTACTGTCTGAAAGCCAGGGAACTGATTCGAATCCGTGGCACATCCATGTGATGGTGAGGCAGGATTTCTGCACAGCCGCCCATCCCAGGTGCCTTTGTTCTTCCCAATCATCAAGGGCAGTCGTCGAGGCATGGCCTGGCCAACTACCCTGGCAAACCAGTCTAGTTGTCCCCAGGTTATTGGTGGTTTCATCGTTTCATGATCTACGCATAAAGCATGAGGTATCAATAATATCTAAGCATGATGCATAAAGTCGTTGATACATCAAATGCTGTCTGAATTATTCTGCGGTATCACCCGTGTTTTGGTCACGTATATATATATATATATACATACATACATATATGTATAATAGAATTAATATAATATAATATAACATAATATAATATACTATACTATACTATACTATGATATAATATTATCATATTCTATCACGCATAATATACTATGACTATGCTAATCAGAAATCAATCATGTAACAATATGTATGTATATATATATATATTGTATTACATTGTCATATATGAATATATGATACATACATGATATGTACACATCTGTATTCATTGCACCCCAGCGGCCTCCATCAACTCCAAGTTCAAGACGCTCGTGGGATCAAAGGCTTCCACCTACGGAGCTGTGACAGCTGGGGTCTTGGCAAAGTGTTTCTTTGCAACGTGGAATCCGAAATCCGAGGAGCCAAAATGTGAAACATTATGAACGCATTGAAACATATTGAAACAATGCTTTTTTGAGAAGCCACAACAACTGCAATCATACAGATACGTTTGGAATGTATTGTGAAAAAGCCTCAAGAACTGAACTGCAGTCACATGCGGAAAACTTCAAAAGAAGCAGTGTCTCGATGACTTTCTGCTCACACCTGTGACGCGATGAACTTGCCATCCAAATTGCTCAACTCCAACTCCTTCGCTGCGACAAGACGTGTGAAACATCTGCAGCCACTGTGCTGCAACCTCTGAGATGCTGGCCAGCTCATGTGGCTAGATGGCTTGAAGAGTTGCACACCATCAACCACGATGAGTCAATATGTGATCTATTCCCTGACCTTAAAAATCAGACGAAATTGTAGAAACTGAATCATTCGACATGACCCATTTCCTCTGCAGCTTGTGCCAGTATGTGCCAGTACCACTATCTTCATAGGCCTAGAATCACAACCATCCCGCGGATTCCCGCGGCATGTTCCCACATCGGGACCCTTTCCCTTTCGCTCCCGGATCAGTTTGCGTCTTTCTTCCAACAAGGGCCGCTTTTTGTACATCGCCTGAAGAGCCGGAACCAGCGACAGAAAAACGTGTTCCTACTCTGCGCATGTTTCTCCAAAAGGGATCAGAACTTCCAATTGATTGTGGCTTTCAGTTGCATCCACATCTGGTTGGACGATGTTGGAAGCACTCCTCAGGATTCCTCAGGAATTTGTGTTTGTTCATTCAAACGTTTCAACTGATGCTTTCACTCTTTACCGCCGCCTTGCAGGACATGTAGGGGAAGTGATCAAAGAAGTGTGTGTCATCAAAATACTCATCTGGCACGCCCATTTCCTCAAAAGCCCCGAAGCATTCGCAGGGCCAGCAGGCTTTGGGTCACCGAGATAGGATGGTAAAGGAAACCGTTGAACAGTTGAAGTACAAAAAAAATCGAACAGATACTGCAATGCCAGCAAAAGGCTAGAGGAAACAATCAAAAGGCCATGAATCGTCTGTGGAACAGTCAGCTGCTAGTTGCGGCAAGGTCTGTACTGACTTCAGACGTCAAGATGAAGAGCAGAATGCAGTAAGGGACGATTCATCCACACCAGTCGTGGACTTTTGAATATTGAAGAAATTGTTTAAGGTCATATTATATCATATTCTTTGAATCTGCAATGAAGATTAAACTATTAAATGCTGCGCACTTTTCATTATATCTTGCCGCAAAATCCAAAGCTACAACCAAATTGCCAACAGATCACTCCCAATCCAAAATAATCCAAACCAAGAAAGCGTAGAATCATGTCGCATCAAGTTGAAAACTCACCGTCCCTGCGTTGTCTGGATTGAAACTCAACTGGACAAAGTGTCGTTGAGGGGTCTTAGTTTCACTTAACCCCTGGCCTGGTTGATCTAGTGTCGCAAACTGCACAGGGGACAAGGAAAGTTAAGTTCTGTCGGAAAGCAGCGCCAAAATTTACAGAAACAAGCCTGACTACAAACACAAATAGAATCAGTTGGTAGTCTAACATCTCATGATCCCTGATTTTGACTCAACAACCACTGGAGAAGTGGATGTCAAAATATGTCAAACCAGGCCCCAACTGGCATACTTTTCATCCGGCGACTGCAATGACAAGGTGCATGACGCAGGCGGCGCCGCACCATCTGCCCCATGATCTTTCGGTCCAGGGTGGTGAGATGTACCATGTCCAAATCAAAGACCAAGTAGATGGGATAGTCCTCGATGGATGCTCTGGGATGGTCAAAATCCTGGTACCCGGCCCTGGTGAACATATGTGAACATCAAAATCAAAACAACTGGTAGATGGCAATCCCCCGACCCATACCCATATCAATAATATCAATACAGAAACCACAAAGGCGTCCTCGTAAAGGCCCAGCAAGCGACGTACATCGCCTGAGGTGGCCAAATAATTCCGAATCATTAGTCAATTCATTATCCAGATCATTCTCCTGAATGAATCTAAATGATCCTAGTCAGGAAAATATTGGCACATGTTGCAGGTGACATGGCAGGGATGACACACTCTTGGAGCGTTCACATAAACATACATAAACGATATTCTGTTCTGCCAAACTCACGGAAACTAAGGATCACTTGGATTCCAACAGACCCAAAGAATTTCTGGATCAAGCATCACGGAGATTTATCTCTAAATGGAGCCGAGCAGCTATCTTTCTTGTTATCTTCTCCATGTGTCTGATGCGACCATATCAACTCCTTAGCTTTGCCAAGTAAGTGATGGCAAGTGCTGATGAATCGTGCCTGCAACCTTGTCCAGTAAATAAGAAACATGTAACATCGAAGACAAAGCATCTGAACTCCAAAACAGATATGCGGGGGGAAATGACATCTGGGATACTGTATCCTTCAGGCAAGAACAGCTTTCCGGACTTCTATATTCAATCATGCTATATCATGCCACTTTGTGAAGCTCATTAAGAAGAAACATGCTTATCCTTCCCACGCTGCGACTCTCTTTTTTGAAGCAAAGTCTTTGCTTGACTCATTGTCAGAAAAAAAGAACACAAATTCAATTCTACCATCATCTATATATCTATATATATATACATAATAATTAATCATAATTATACATACTCGCTTTGCATTCGTGCCAGAATGTGCCAGCCTTCGCTCGGATCCGCATATTTCGCATATTTAGACCATGTTTTCACCTCCCTGCACGGTGTTCCCAAACCAATACAGTAAGGTACAGCAAGTTTTGAGGGAAATATCTGAATATCCATAACATTTCTCAACTAGGCTCTTTTTGCTCAGGTTTCAATCCGTCCATTCTCTTGCCAATTCAGCTTAGTTTCTACATACTTTTCCAGCTGCTGACGTTTCGAGATGGCTGAATGCGGGGACCTTGGCAACGCTCGAGACACGGATAATTCCTGTGATCATCTCCAGATTTTGGGGTCCACTGCAGTGGTTGTGAGGAAGCAACGGTTGATCTTAAAAATCACTGTGTTGACGGCAAGTGGATGCGTCCTCTTGGACTGAAATGGACTGAATACGCGTAGAGATTAACATAGGGACATGGAGTCCCAACTCTACTTGTCAGGTCTGAAACTCAGATTTCGCTGGAAACAGCTATTTGGGCCAGTCGCACAGTTTGCTATGTAAATTGTAAACTATGTGGCTTCTCTCCCTTACAACGGTTTTCAAGGAAACGATTGCCCTAGTAGACTCACGTTGGCATCCCTTTCTCTTGTCATGTTGTGTCCATCCTTTGCTGCCAGGTCGCACAATTGTTGGATTTGCCTCCAAAGCGATGTGGTAGTTGACCTCATGTCGGGAGTCGGGAGGACTCCAAAAAAGAATGTGCTTAGACAACTATATATCTTCATACTGTAGTGGTTGCAGGACGTTGCAGGTATAGTATGTTTCGATATGTTTCAATCTACCCCAAACTAAATAGGGCGGCCCCATTTGCAAGTGAGCCAGCCATACCTACTAACCAGGCATTAAGATGTATTAAGTGGGATGGTCATCCAACTGTGCAACACCAGGGTAACCCAAAATTCGAATGGTTCACCACCATTGATTGCCCCATTACAAGAAAATACATAGAAATGCAATTTTGGAGTACCACATTTCTATTCCTTTTGGGAGGAACACCACGAACACGTTTAATCTACGTTTTCCCAACTTTCTATTTGGAACCACACAAAACATCGAGCATCATCAAACAATCAAAACCACACCCCCATCTGGCATCATCTGGCCCCAGCATTGCCTTTTGGGCCCCGGATGGCCCCGGCAAACCGTTTCAGCTGGGAACACGCCGAGCGGCAGCTCCCTGGACGGTGCGCATCACCGTCTGCGACCGCATCGAGGCCCAGAGGCGAACTTCGATCCGCGTTTTGTCACTGACGCCGGGCTGCGCCTTCCCCAGGTATCCTTGGTGCATCTTGGTGCCGAATGCCGGGATCAAAATGGAACAAGATGGGACAAGTACACTGAAAAACCTAAAGCTGGGAGTTCAACAGTCCTTTCTTGGTTCAGAAGTGCATGTAGCAAGCTCAGTGGAACCGCTTCAACCCACTGTCAAGGTCAGTTAGATGAAGCAATGAACACTATTCACCTCCAATTTTGAGCCATGCCAACCAAGCTTCTTAGTAGGAGGTTGCTCTCTGCCAATCTCGCTGTTAGCCTTTGCCATTCCTGTGCCGCTGCAAAGTAGCAGCACACTGGACACTCATGGAATGCAATGTCCATGCCTGGCATTCCCATTTTCTAGACAGGTCTAGACATCACAAGCACCGGTGCACCTAAATGTTCTGAGGCTACAGACTTCTCTAACACTTGGCAGCATCTGTAGCAACTCTTGACCAAACCTGCAAACACTGAGCATGACTGGCCCAGTCCTTTGGATACTTCATGATGATCCACCGCAAGTTGTTGCCGTTCTGCGCCGTCAGAAAGCCATCCTGCAAAATCACCTCCGCTGAAGCGTGCGAACTGGCGGAACCGGCAAAGGCTTGGGGGATGTTACGATATGTTACGTCCAACATCGCATACAGTCACGCAGCTCAATCAGATCAATCAGTGGTCCAGAATTCTCTGAGTTTCTCCCCAAACTGGGCCTCTTCGTTTACTGCAGGCAAGACTTGCGACAGCGGCATGATGTCGTGTGTGCGGAAGATGCCATGGTGAGAGATGGGCGGATTCTCCTCCGCCGAGACTGGATCAAAACCAAACGCTACCCTGGCGAACCTAAATATTTGTTATAGATGTTCATGCTCCCTCAAATATGGTACGTATATTATTAATATGTGTGTATATATATATTATACATATATTGTGAGATAAATCCGGCCGCCCCAACATATTCAATATGGTAGAAGTATAATTAATAGGTTTTGGCCCACCACACCCGCAAACTTTATGATCTGCATCCGCTGCATCCTGTTTCACTGAGTTGAACATCGCAGTATGAAGTCACTTGCAGTGGAACATGCCTTTGCAAAGAGTTGCAACAACTATCCCACCAGGTCCCACCAGTCTGGGTCTCCTCCATTCGCAAGCGATCTTCGCAAATGGTACCTTAAATCCGACTGACCCATGCTGATCCTAGAGTCCGAGTCGGAAGTTGGTGTATCTTGGGGCATTCCTGAACTTCAGAAAGCCAGCACGACAAAACAATGCCAAACCTTGCCAAACCACAGGCGGACACATTTACATGACAAATGGCAAAATTTTGCGGCTTTTAGCGGCTTTTGCGGTCCGGCACCCAGGCCGCACCCAACAATTTATCAGATTGGTCATTGCTAATCTACCCTTTCATGAGCTCGTGCTCCAAGGTACGCAATGACGCAAAGAAAAAGGTAAACCGCTCACGGACCACGGGATGAAGGGTGTGAAGGTACACTGGTGCGTCTGGATTCTTCTCCTTGGTGGTCCGTTCTGCAAGGGAGATCCACCATGTGAGCATTCTATGACTGAGACATGTGCCACCCTGGAGAATTCTAACTACCTGAATTTACTGAAGCTGCAGGGGAGTTGAGTTCTCCAACGTCCCCTGAAGTGATCCTGAGTCAATTAAAGCACCGTACAACGCAATTTAGATTCTTCACTATGCTTTGTGTCTGTCTTTCTATCATTTATTCTAAATGTCCAATAGTTTCTTACGTGCGGGGAATCGGAGTCTTGTCTCTCAGCTCCGAAAACGAAATCCGATCCTATCCAATTGAATCAATTGAATTCTATCTATTCCTATAGTCCCATGATGAAATCTCAGACCAAAAACCTCCACATGGCAGCACCAAACCGCCGTGGCACCGAGTTGTTCTTCGTGGCCATCTGCATCAACTCGTCGGCTTCGCTGCTACTGAGGAGATCCTCCTTCCAGAGGCGATAACCTCGGCTGCACTGGAGATCTGCAATGCATTCACATATATTCACGTAAACGTGTCAATCTATTAATATATATGATATATCTAATATATATATACTGCAAATGACATAGATAAACATCAAATGCCTCTGTCTCGCATAATTATACAGTAACCATGATATGCACACTGCATCACTGCATCGTATGAGACGTGCAGCATATTACCTGACATGAATGCAGGAGACAAGTTCTAGGCAACAACCAACACTCATGCCATCCACACACACACACACACCACAGATTCAGCTGTCCAGTCTCGAGAAAGGTGCAGGGAAGATGGCTCCAGTTTTTCATGTCTTGCCCGGCTAAAACAACTATTGTAAGTCCCAAAATGGGCTGAAGGAAAGCTTTGCCGCACACCCCAAAGAAATGAAATGTATGGACAGAAGCTGTGGTTTCGAAGGAAATATTGGAAAACCAATGGAAAACCCATCTAAGCCAAGTATCAAATCAAGTTCCAAGTATGTCGCCATCCATTTCCAAAGACTCGCCTCGGCCAGAGGGTGAGAATCTGGTGCCTTGAGTTCAATGGTAGGACCGCCATGGATGGCCACTCTGATACTCTAATACTTATTTACTATCTATATCTATCTATCATATGATATATATATACACATGTATACATGAATCTATTTGATACTAAATGATAGTGTGATATGTAATAAACGAGCAAGTCAGCAATCATCTCAAGGAAAAAAAACATAGAAATAGAAAACAATATTGACAAAATGATACATGACATATCATGACATCAGATGCTTCCAAGTTGCTGCATGAGTTTGCCGGCTCTGGGGTTGTTTTCACCCACACCCAGGTTGGAATCGGACAGAAACACCGCCGAGTCCGGGGCCTGAGAAATCTTGGCAGTGGCGAATTATTCCTGTCCTTCTATGAACCATCATCAGTGGTTTAACCATTGAATTTAACCATCAAAAACGGTGGTTTAACATGTTTTAAACTTTTTATGCAAACCATCCTTGAAGGATATTATAGCAATATAAATGCAATATAAATCAATCATAAATACCTTCAATGTGCAAACCAAGACTTCCGAAGCCAGGGCTCTCAGCCCTAGTCTTGAAGTCTTGAATCCAAACTCTAAAAGCTGGGTGTCATCCCTGGCTGCGACCCTTACATGTCACATAAAAATGTGCTGAGCCCAAACACTGCCATGCTGCGTGAAAACATAAAACAACTATACGAGTATCATAAGATGCTTGCTACCACAGTGCAACACATTGTCATTACATGTCATTACGCCAATCACAGGCATGGTGAATCATTTGGGCATGGATCAGTGGATCATTTTCATTATATAGTCATGAACATGCTGGAACACGCTGGAACGGATGGTCATCTGCATGCCTGGACGTCCACCTGGGACGGCCCGCCTTGCGCATGCCATTGAGACCACGCTGGGTGCCCAAGACGATTCCAATCTGAGCAGAGTGTCAGGTCAGGAGATCTCAAGATGCCAAAGTGTTGGGAAAATTGTTGAAATGTATCAATGATGCATCAATGGCCAATGGATGCCAATGGCTTTTTGTATTCAGGGGTGTGCCGTACTGGTTCTTCTTTCTCTATCTACATGTTGATTGAGCTCTCAAAACATCGTTCTGGAATGTTCTGGATCTGTCTTGACACCAACCGACGGGCTTTTGACTAAAAGCTGGCTGCGATGCACACACGAAAGCAATTCAGCTATGAGTGCATCTGAAAGCAGACTGGACTGTACTAGACTTTGCATGAGTGAATGATAAAACACGTATCACCCAGTATACATTTAAAGCAATTTGTGTTGACTTTTTAGACAGTTCTAGGGTCCTTTGGGGATCAAACAGGGGTTCATCGTATTTCATCGTTGTGGAAAAACCCTGTGGCCTGCCACTAAGCTCCACCAAGCGTCCAAGGAGGTGAAGAGGACATGGCCCATGAAGACATCAATGAACAGCATTGACGCAAGCATCAAGTAAAGAATCAGCATACCTTGGAGTCTTGGAGCTGGAAAAATTGGAACACCGCTTTAGTGAACTCCAAGATTCCGTGGCGTCCATCTTCCCAATAGAACCTGCTTCAAACAACCGTTTGTTGTTGAATGCTATTGAAATATATTGAAATATATTATATTGAAATGTTGTGGAAAGGTTTGAACTGATAACCCACACCTTATGCACCCTGTAATCATCCAAGTTGCTTCCATTGCAAGCTACACACTCTGAACGCCTGAGATGGGTCAACATACGTCAACGTGTGCAGTGCGCAGAAATTGAACTCCGAACGGAGTAAAACAAACATTCAAAGCAATGATTGCTGTATGAAGCTTCCATATATCTGAAGAACCTTTCAACCTGAGAGGCCTGGTTGGTTCTCAAATTCATAGATTTCATAGGCATGCTGCTTTCCATGTGGAAGATTGTGGAAGATAATCCTGCTTGCTAGCTACTACTCATATGACATGTGATGCAGCTGCTTCCAGCGGATTGCATCGCCGAGCTGCCAGGGCAAGGGATGGCAGCGACTGGAGCAAAGGGAATCAAAGCTCAAGCCCTGCATCACGGGAAAAACCATGTAGATCTCCATCACAAAGCAAAACCTCAGTTACTGATGAGCCACAAAAAAGAAGTTAGGAATAGTTAGGATAATCATGATAATCACCTACAGTAATTATAAAATTGGAACATATTAATGAACTAGCGCTAATGGTCCATCTCTGGGATTCCTGATTATGGTTGTTGTAGCTGAATATAGCTGAATGTACATTATCATTAACAACACAAACCATCCCATGGGATAATATTGCCCGTTCAAAACGGCTTGCTTCTTGCCGACCCCGTTTGCCATTGGACCGCACAAACAAAAGCAGTTCCGGGTTGGTTTCCAAACACAACAGATCAAGAAACCCTTCACTGGGAGAGGGCAGGAATCGACCACAGCAAATATTCAAAGCTTCCAAGCCACCCAAGGACGATGACCCAGTATGCCAGGCGCTTCCAGAAAGGCGCAGTGGCACCTGACAAGGCTCAGCAGCTCAAAAAACAACCGAGTTATCACCCTCCAAGTCTTTCACCTTCCAGAGCTCCAGCTATGGTAGCTCTGCACTCATGGGAAACCCACCTTCGCTGTCAAACTTCGGCTTCGGATCCTTGGGGCCCTGGGGAAAGGGCTCCTGTGCCCGAAAGCAGAACCTGAGGTTTGTGCGGGCGAAGGAGCCCTTGTATCCCTGACAGTATCTGTAAATGGAATAACAGCAAAGATCAGCAAAGTAAGTGGAATGGGAGAAAGTGACTCATCTCACAACTCATTCTCTCGATCTTTGGTCATGTAATTTGCAGTAGACGTGACTTCATCAACATGCTGGGAGTGCGGCTTACTCAAATTCCCTGGTTTCCAGGGGATAGACTACAGTATCCTATCATATCCTATCACCATCGCATTGGCTTCTGCTGGGGTCCCCGACACCGGCAGCGTGTTCCGCAACCTCGGCTCTTGTGCGAATGGGCATGGCATTGGCATTGGCATGGCATTGGCATGGCATTGGCATGGCATTGGCATGGCATTGGCATGGCACACCCTGGTGATTTGCTTTGCCAATAGCTTTGCCAAGCCGCAGCGTCAAATAAGCGGCCCTCCATATCAGGAAGCCAGGTCCAACAAGCTTCACCTCAGCTGCTCGCCTTTGGCAAATGTTTCTGGTAAAAGGAGAAGTGATGCTTCTGGCAGCCTGAGCTTGCGCCATTTTTTTCAAGCCATCTTGGCCGTCTGCCAAGATCCTTTCGTGGGTCAGAAGTAAGTAACAACATCAGCCAAATAGGTTCAGATAAAACGAGCTCGAAGGCTTGGAATCATCATGCACCAGAGGGTAATCCAACAGAATAAGAGCAGATGTGCGTCCCAAACCCCATCTGGTGGAAACTCATGGTCTTAAGATTGCCCACCTTTGCTGTGAACCTTTCAATTTTGCCCAGGTGCAAAGTCTGCATCTGGCATGACGGCGTAGATAATGAACACGCCCTTATGTCCGGTGCCCAACCGCCACGCACTGCCCTGGCACCAAGCCATGAAAACCTTTCTCAGCTGGGCCTGTGTTGATTCCGCTTACAAGAAATGGGGACCCTGGGGACCCTTGAAAATGATATACTGCAAGCATAAGGCAAGCATCATTTCAAGGGGAGTTGTTTCTGCCAAGGCACAAAGGAAATCAGCAGCCCGAAACAACGTTTCAGTATCTCGCGCCGACGCGGGGCGCTGCCATGGATGTAGCCCAAGTTCCAAATGGTCAGCAGCTCCTGACAGCTGGGATGGTCCACATATTACAGTAGGTTTACCATGGTTTACCATCTCACTGTGGGTTACTACGTCCACGAATATGGAAATTTCATGCAATTTGCTATCATCCCAGCTAGTCCTGTAGTAGGTTCTGGTTTGTCACAGACTTCCCCAGGTACGGGGTACCAATGATTTATCAGCTGTCTATGATGTGTCTGTTTCACGGACCAGTTGACAACTGAGCAGTGTTCAAAACCAACAATGTCACTGCACCGTACTGATTGGTTGATAGGGATTCCCATCATGGAGGATGAGAATCCCCATACCCCCCTACAATCATCAACCAACCGGGATGTTCACCAAGGTTCCCGGAGCTCAACCGGAAAGCCAAGTGTCGGCCACTGCCAAAGCAGCTGCGTGATAGTAGGCCTTGGAGGCATATCCCATAGATTATGTCACGTGGGCACTACAATCAGATTGACAAAAAACTGCGCTTGAAATTGGCTGATGGCAATCAGCAAGTCTCCGTTGGTATCTGGCTCACTGGCAACTCATCTTGGTGCTGCAAACAATGAAGCAAGAGTGGGTCTACTGTATTGAGTCTATGGGTACCCAATGGTACCCCAGTGACCCGTAGCCAGTTGCGATGTCAAGTGACCCAGTTGTTGAAGAGCCACATGGGGCGCTTGGAGAGGTCCTGGAGCTGAATGGAAGCAGAACCAGCAGAACCCGGCGCCGCGTTGCGATCCCGCCTCTGAGAAGACGCTATACGCCAGGACCCCAATCATGCCTTGCGGCTGCGCACATGGCCCGAAAGATGGAAACATGAGATGAACGCGGGGGATTTGTATTCAAGAGACATGGAGAAATATGTGCCATAGCCGGAAATAGCTGGCCATAGCTTCAGAAAACAAATCGAAAGATTCAGCAAATCCGAAAATCCTGAGTAGATCTCTGTGTAGCTCTTTGATTTCGACATGCACCTCTGAGCAACTCATGTACTACTAACGTTCTTGTTCATCAAGGAGGAACTACAGAATATGCTCTTGGAAACCAACAATTGACATCACATAATAATATGATATAACATCATAACATAATATAACCATGTATATATATATATATATGTATAACTATAGTCACAACCATCTATCACCAGGGAACTACAGAATATGCTCTTGGAAACCAACAATTGACATCACATAATAATATGATATAACATCATAACATAATATAACCATGTATATATATATATATGTATCCGCCGACCCCGGCTGCGCAAGGGGGAGCGCGCCAGGGAATAAGACAAGAATTTGCCACCGCCAGCTACTACTACTACTACTGCTACTACTACTACTACTACCACCACCACTACTA
>Ga0126342_10014624_pt1 | contig 13835 bp, 7 predicted proteins | sample Cyp1metagenome_FD_92528 | JGI IMG/M metagenome (GOLD analysis project Ga0126342, IMG submission 92528) | Coral microbial communities from Lord Howe Island, Old Settlement Bay, Australia - Cyphastrea 1 metagenome | ecosystem: Host-associated > Invertebrates > Cnidaria > Coral ...
AAATGACCCCTAGGGGCCGTGAAAACCCATATGGCCGTGAAAACGGGGTATGGCCTCCGGACATGGGGGAAAGTGATCGAGAAGCTATTGGCTACCGTTTTTGTGATCGAATGGCTCTCCAGGCCTGAGTTGGGCCAGTCACCATCGTAAGCATCTCTGGATCTACGCCTGATTCTTTGGGACGGAATGCCTTCTCATTGAGAGTTGACACATGTTCCCTATTTGTGGTGCACATCAAGAAGACGCGCTGTCGGAACAAGTTCTTTTCTATGACAAACCAGATGGCATTCTTGCCGAGTGTTCCTTTTCTGGCCGACCGCATTGTTGTGAACTGGCTGCCAAATTGGGAGTGCATCGACCTCCACATTCTTTGGTCGGTGGTCACCATGACACCCTCTCTCTTGAGGCTTTCAGTCATCTCAATTGCCAACCTCGATGTGATGGAGTCCATGCCATTGAACAGAGAGTCGGTGTTAATGGCAACAATGACTGGCCGCGTTGCGGCCTGGTCAAGCTCCAAAATACACTGAACAAACTCCTTCTGAAAAGATGAAAGCACCAACACATCATGCGGTGGTTTTGCATCATGGAGAAACTGTAATGACAACCAAATGTGGATGGTCACCAATCCCTTGTCATCCACATCCTTGTCCAAGAACTCAAGGACATTGCTGACAGTGTCACGCAGCTTAGCAATGGGTAGGGGAGCCTGTGACTCGTGGATCTTGAACAGGTCAATGCTCCATCCCATGTCCCGTAGCCCCATGCCTAGATCATGCCTGCCAGTCGAAGTGCCAATGTGATGGGCAAGGTCGGTGATCAGGATTGTGGTCCCCTGTCTGAACTTTCCAGATAGAACACCAGAGTGCTTCTGGGCCTTGGGGTTTTCGACGATTTCACATGCAAGAGGATTGCAATCTTCTTGACCGTCTCTCCCAAACCAGACAGGTGGGCGACATCCCTGTCATTCTTTCCGAGCATCATCAACAGTCCTGCGGTAGACAAGTAGCATCCAGTACGTGTCAATCCGTATACGTTCTCACAATGTGGCTGTAGCATCTCAACCAGTCTGTCTCAGATATTCGGGCGGAATCTGCATCAGTCACCACGTTGTTGTTGCATACACCAAATACCATGCAACCATATGCCGTGACCCTTCGCAAATATTGTGCCCAACCTGAGATATGTGAAAGTGCTGCCGAGGGCCCCTGAATGATAGATAAAAGAAACTGGTCACTCTCATCCATCCATGCGGAAGAAGAAAACACTGTTCCTCGTTGATCGGGGCATGATGAGCTAAAAAGCTTGTACCCGATGGGAGGTTCTGTGGTAACCCATTCTGGTGGTCCATCAGGCGGCTTTGGTCGCGCTTTTGGAGGTGGCTTTGCAGAACCACCAGTTGCTCCTGATGACGAAGATGCGTCGCCCCCGGTGGGTGCTGGACGTGCTTTCGGTGTCGGTGCAGGAGGTGGCACAGGTCCTGCTTCAGCTTTCCGTCTCTCATCGTCGGCGGCAGATTGCTGCTGGTTCATCATGACGATCGGGCTCGGATCCCATGTTGGTGGAACCCCTTGCGCAGGTGGATACCTGCCATCCTTGGGGAGAAGAGGAACATCCCAGTTTTCAATGTGGTCGGAACCGCCGGTTCCTTGAGCCACCTGACTGGCAGACGTTGTTGTGATGTAGTCACGGATGCACGAAAACGTGCGGTTCCTCTTTTAAATTGCATCAAAGGAACCCTGGTCCGCACTGGCGATGTTGTAACCGCCGAGCTCCCAGATATCGTCCCTAAGATCAAAGGATCCCTTGACGGTTCTCAGTTTGCCCTGAATCGTCCTCTTGAGACTGGTCATGTCCTTGTAGGTCTCCATCTTCTTCACCCAATCATGTAAGATGGAAGACACCATGAGCATGGTCTGCAAATGAACAACAGCAGCCGTTCTTTCCAGGGTCAGGTCATATCTCATAGACACCCAGTCTTCCAGGACGTCCTGAAGGATGATGGACTGGCCTGGGGTCTTGGCCTGGTGCATCTTGACATTGTGCCGTCGAAGTGCATAACCAAGGTTGGCACCTTCACCCTCCAGGGTCTCCCATAGAACTTTCGCCCTGAACTCGATGGTGGGCATCTCGGTCTGCTCGCGCTCCATGGCGCTGAATGACCACTTCTCCCAGTAGACTCTGGTCACTTGATACCAGGCACCTTTCAACCTGATCTGGTGGCACATGCTATTCATCGGAGGATGTGATTGGTTCAGCGAGCCCATGTTGACAATGCTGGAGTTGGAGATTTTCTCCCTAAGCTGCCTCACAGTGACTGTTCGATTGATCATGTTGTTGGTGCCCGAAAACTGACTTTTCAACGTTTCCCAGAACTCATCAATCCTACTGGCACATTCGCTGGTGCATAGGTATTTGAGCACATTGAAATCAGCATCACGGGCTCCCCGCTCAACCAATTTGGATAGTCTGGAGGCTTTGTCAACAAATTCGGATACAGTCATATCTGCCTCCGTTTCGTCAGTCACCTGCATCATCAATTTCAGCAGGAGGTGAACGGCGTGAGACACATTTGCTCTGTATATTCTACCAGCAACGAAAGCTAACGCAACCACCACTGATGCTGGAACATGTACAACCGTTATCCAGTTTTCCACGTCACGATCGGGGTAGAATTTTCCCTTGGCTTCGTCGAAAGTAGAAAAGATTTTGGGCAGCTGATCAGTCTGACCTTTGCTCTCTACCAGTTGCAGTGTGTTCTTCAATGCTGCATATCCCTTTGCGGCGGAGACAGATACGATCTTCCTCTCTGCCATCGCTTCGAAGACTCTAACCAGAGGGGAATCCGGATCGGCTAGAGCCTGTCTACGTTGTAGACTGGACAATAGCTTCACCTTCAAACCGCCTCGGTGACGAATCAAGTCGAGTAGAAGTTGGCCACACTGTTGATTCCTGAATTCTTCATCCTCATGAACGTTGACGATTATGCATGTGCAAACTTTGCTCTTTGGTTTGGATGCCCTAACCATGATGCTAGGTTTCTTCACTTGTCTTTTCACATCTGCAATGTTCCATAGCATTTGATTCCTCACTCCACGAATGATACATCTCACAATCTTGTCGGTGTAAAGCTGTGTTACACGAGTTTCTCTACCGGCACATTGACCATGTATATGTGAGCCATCACACTTCTCATGCAAATCAAAGAATGAAACCCCCCACGGCACGATTCTCCACGGTTTCTTGATGGCTGTGCCTGCATCTTTGAATTGTGATTTCAAACCATACATGCACCCATCAAAATCATGAATATTGGAATCTGTACCATTGATCATGAATTTCATCCTTTCGTCATTCCAATAGTCGCATCCACGAGGTAGCTCCAATAATGCCATTGCATTCATCTCATGCACGTGCTGCAAACATACTGAAAACTCTTCCCATAGTTCCCAATTCAATAATGCTTTCATGCGAATGTTGTGAGCTGTGACGTCGCTGACATTTTTGTTCAAACGATTCCACGGCGATCCACCTGTGCAAGGCCCAGCGAAGAATACGCAATCACTTGCACTTCGAATGCATCTTCGCCACTTGGCTCTACCAAAGTTCGACATCAGGTTGTCGTCTTCAGTGATTGTGACAATGTGCATCATCTTGAATCTGTCTTTCTGATGGATCTTCGTCATGATGCTCTGTGTTTCAGCACACATGAGGAGTAAGCATGGTGTCTCATCTTTCATCTCATACAGTTCAAGACATAGCAATGTGTCGTGCAAGTAGTTACCAGCAAAATCACAAGATGATCTCAGGAAGTGGTACTTCAAAGTTGATCCATTCTTTCGATGCAATATCATTTGAATGTCCCATTCTTGATTCTTTCTGGTCTCATGCTTCAACTTATAGTGATGAGCAACAAACATGTCATGCAAAGGAATGATCTTCATGTTGTTGTTGAAAGTGCAGGTGACTACGGAGTTCGAGCACGATGCCCTGTCCTCCACATCAGATCCGCTGTCCAAAAGATTGTCAATGTCGGCATTGGAATGATCTTGAATGTTGTAGTCCCTGTCCAAAATTCATTCCTCTTGTTTGTACGCTCAATGTTGTTTCCCGCTAATCTCCATGAGTCGTTGATAGTTCTCCCACTCGATTGAAATACTTGATAAGTTTCTCGCTCATCTTGAAATCTTTTCAATCTACATGGTAGGAAATCAGCCTCTTTGGGAACAAACATCCTTCTTCTTGGGGTTTTGTGCACTCTCACCAGTGTGACCTCATCCTTCCATATCCATTCATCCTTACAATCTTCCTTCTTGATAGTCTTTCTTGCTCTTCTTGATGGAGTTGGATTGAGGAATACATCTCGTGACACTCTTGGATAAGCCACTTCATCGCCATTGAAAACAATGCGACCTCGTTTTGGATCTTTATTTTCGGTAGGGTACGGATCGTCATTGGTTTCGGGGTCCCCCGTTGGAGGATATCCCATTGGAGGACTACCCCAACCTGAACTCCCCCCATGAACAACTCGAAGAAGCGTGTTGATCACCCGAGCAGTGCCGAGAGGTGCTGCATGAATGGTTGTGGGTTGGTCTCCATGGGATTGATGGCAAAGCAATTGTGTGGTTCCAATGGTCAATCTAGGATATTTCCGGACTGGGATCTGACGTGAGGGCACCGAAACGGAGGGCCCTGGTCGTTCTTGTGACGCCGGGGGTCGCGTTGTGACCTGTCCGGAACGCCTTTGCGCGGCCGCCGTTGGCAGCTCATCGCTATCAGTGGAATGATGATACTGAAAACAGGCACGTTCTACCCATTGATCAAACCGATCTTGTTGTTGGACAGGATGAGCTCGGTTTTCTACTTGTATCCACTTGCCATGAGCCAGTATCCAGGTACTGCGTAAACAGTCTTTGGGTAGTGACAAGCCGTTAGGGCGTTTCCGAAAATAGGTAGGCGTCTTGACAACCAAAATGGGGTCCATTCCGGGTAACTGTTGTACTTGTTCTTTGCCTGAAAGCCCCTTCTGATACACCTCTGGTGGTAGAATAGGAATCTCAGTGTACGGAAAATTTGGAACATCATTGGTTTTGGTTTGAAAAACTTGGCGAACCGTGGTGTCAACGTTGGTCGTTGGTGAAACCATGTCGAGCAGTTCCTTCGAAACGATGTCACCAGGGTCCAATAAATTGATAAGCATGCAAGCTCTTTTCCATGACAAGGGGTTCTTGAATCCTTTGGTGTGAATGTCCGCGGCCATTTTGGAAGTAACTTCATACATAAGCACATAGTTCTCCCTTGTAAAATGTTCATGGAGGGATGTAATGGCTATACCATGGGTCCTCTCAAGATGCCGCATAGTGGGGTTACGACCCGACCGGACAACACCGATCATGCCCTGATTGTCATCGTGAAACAATAGTTTGGGCGATTTCCCTGTCAAGGTTTCCCAAATGCTCAATGCAGGCAAACCCATCGTTCGAAGTGTGACATCTGCTGCCACGATTTCAGCCTCAGGTGTGGAATGACTCACGCATCCCTGCCGTTTGCTGCCTCCGGACAACGGGAATCGGGTATGTTTCCCTTGAATGTGCATATGAGACCCAGAAGTAGACCTCAAAGATTGTGCACAACCTGCAAAATCTGCATCTGCAAATAACGACAATGATAAATCATCAAATTTGTTACCAACCCAACCAGTCATACGTTTCGATAAACTGGAGTTGACGTGGCACATGAGATGATACAGCTTAGCATCATCATCGACTGTCCACTTGGTCACATTCCTGGCCAAAGAATTAATAGACCGTAACAAGTCGAACCGTGCGATCCTTGCTGCGTACAACAACTTCATGAGCACGCTAGCAGCATGGGGCGCGAGAGCGCCTCGAGCAGACTCCCCAGGAGAGACGTCTTCCCCTGTGGTTCCGGGTGTGTAAAACTCCGGAGCGTCCGGATCAAACTCATGCGAACACCAAGGACAGGATACCTTCTTCTTGGGATCCCCTGGACAAGGTGCTCTAGATTTGTGTTTCTTGGTTTCTTCGGGTAAACTTGGTGTAGACACGTGCTTCAACTTTGTGTCTTTACCCACAATCTCAAGATATCTCTCCACTGACAGTTTCAACAAACCTTCCATGTCGTAGGTCATAGTTGATACCGGGGTACCATCATGAAGTTTGGAAGAGCCCTTGCTCAAAATGCATCCCAGATAGAGTCCTAAATCTGTTTCAGGCTCAATGTTCAGCTTAGAGCGAAGCATCTCCCATCCTTTAGTCAGGTTCTCTTCCGGACCAGCCAGTTTCAAGTCATCAACGTAAATAACCAATAACAATTGAAGCTTCTTGTGAAAATACATTGACGGCCACTCTTCGCCAACAGGAACAAAATCTAACTCCCGCACTTTCCGATCACAATGTTGTTCCCACATTGTACCTGAATCAGGATGACCATAAAGTGCTTTGATTAACCTCACTACTGGTCTACGGAACTTCCGGAAGTCGACATCATCTGGCCATGCGTCTTCGGGCAATTCTACCCAACATGGTGGCCCCGTTAATACTGCTTGAATGTAAGCTTGGATGGCATCTGCTAGTTTCACATTATGGCCGGGTAAACACCCATAAAAATCTGCCCATCTCGAGGCCTCAAAGGTCGCAGGCGAATTGCCCAAGTCCTGGAAGAAGGCAGCCTCCCAGAACTGGTTCTTCACTTGGTTGCCCAGCAACATTCCTCGTCCTTTGAACTTTCTGCTGGGATTACCTTTGGGCAACTGATAGTTCTTCTCAACACAGATTCCATGGATTCTGGCCATGTGTACTTCAGTGCCATTCTGCTTTGCTTCACGAACAACATCATCGTACTCCCTAACCACGCTGAAGTCATATACTCCAGCAGCATGCTGACCTAACCATTCTTTCCTCATAGCCTTACGTGCCTCTTCATTTTCCATCATCTCTTTTCTAGGAACTGGTCTTGCAACTGCCGTGTTGAACATCTTGTTGATATTGATCCCACCATCATCTGTAGTGATCTTTTCTCGGTGATGTTCATGTTGGTTGATACACGGCATGCATGGAAATGAGTGCATGTTGTCATTTTGTTTGTAAGGCTTGTGAACATTAGGTCCGGTGTCATGCAATTTTGCTGTGGCGACAACCTTCCCTTGGTCAAAGTCCTACACATGCTCGTTGTGCCAAGTTGCTTTTGGGCCTCGGCCTCTTTCAACTTCAGACTATTCGTCCCATTCAATGAGAAAGTCGTCATCGGCAGGGACGTCAGTATCGGATGAGGAAGAGAATGATCCATTGTTAGCATTATCCCTGCTTCCGTTGGAAGCTGGAGACATTTTGCTATACTGAAACACTTTTCCTCGACGAACATGATCTTGAGGTTTGGCCACACCAGTAACGTGGTCATCGGCATCATCTTTGGGTTTCGATTTGGATGCCTTCTTTTCTTCTTTCTTCTTCTTCTTTTCTTCCTTTGCTTTGATCAGCGCGTCGCTCTTCTTCTTTTCCACTTCGGCCTCAACCTTCTTCTCCTCAGCTTTGGCGATGCTTTTCCGAACATCATGAGGCATCTTTCGCCATTCCTCTGGAGAGTACTTTGAAGGCCTTGTAGTTGTTGGGATCCTGCGACGGCCGCGTTCATCAACTTTGTAGGGGTGACCACGAGAGTTCAACTTCACCCATTCGCCATCATCATTCAGGTAGATGATTCCATCACCAGCCTTCCCAATGGAGTAGTGTTCAGGACCTTCTTCAGGAATAGCGAGATCAGGATGAGCGGGCTTGTCAATGCCTGGTGGTCCCATTCTTGCTGGGCTGTCAAATCTTCCCAGCAGTCTTTCGGCTTCACGCTCGCCTTCTGACTTGTCGAGCGGGGCCTTCGATGAAGGCTTCCCACCGCCATCTTCTCCATCGTCATCATCATTGTCATCGTCATCCGACGGCGGTGGTGGCGGTAGCATTTCAGAGTTCCCATCCAATCTGTCTTTGACCTTCAGACCTTCAATGGTAACATTGATTCTTTCATACTCGGCCTTGCATGGGAATTCCAAGGGTTCCTTCAACTCAACCTTTTCAGTGTAATGTGGGGCGCGGAGCTTTGCAATCGGCTTCTCGGCATCGTATGCTAAGTTTTGTTTTGTCCAATCGCATAGCGCCCAAACACGATACTTCCTTGACCAAGTCCCGGCCCCAATGAATACCCAGCAAAAATTCCAGGAATACCCATTGGATCAAATTTGTGCTGTTGTTCTCTGGCTCGGGCATCGCTTGGTTTGAAGTACACTAATGCACCAAAAGGAATCATCTTACCCTTGAATTCCTCCCCATGAAGTTTACACCAAGAACTAACCTCATCGTCGTTGGGCTCGATGTTGAGCAAATGACTAACACATCTTATGGCATACATCCAAAAACATGGTGGGATGCCAGCTTCAAGTAGACATGTTGTCGTTGCCATCAACACGAATTGGTTCGTCCTTTCGGCAAGTGAGTTGTGCTTGGTCTTTCCGGCCAGCGAAGTATCCATGGGAATCTTCAGAGCTTTCATGGCCTTGTCAAACTGAGGTGCGTCATCCGAGTACGCTTCACGGATCTTTCGTCGACCCATGAATTGCTTCACTGCCCTGATCACAGAATCAGTATCTTTTCGGGCAGATGGGTATGATTGTAGCATACCAGTGTATCGATCACGTATGACGAAGATAGTTTTGTCATCACCATAGTCCTGTTCGGCAATTCGACGATTGTCAACGTAGTCGAACGTGATCAAGTCCCCAAATTTGGTGAGTTTGCGTTGAAAGGCTCCTCGAAAGGTCTTCCGGTGCTTCATCTTTGCACGCACACATGACTCACAATAAGGATTCTTGTACCTATGGGTCAACAAGTGGAGCTTCGACCTAGCGTCATTCTTGAGGGTACCTCTCTTGCTAAGTCTGACACCTCCGTCTTCTTCATCCACATCGATCACATCATCGTCATCTTCACGCGCTTCTTCATCAGGGATTTCTTCAATTTCTATGTCATGCTCACCTTCTTCAATGTCTGGACCAATGCTAGGGTCGTATCCATCATCATCGTCAAACTCGGCATATTCATCACGACGATCGTCAGGTTCGTCATCATCATGACATGCCATCTCCTCGACGTAATCTGCGTCACCACCGACGGCAACTTCAGGCATAGTCTTGCTCTTCTTTCTTCTCGTCTTGACTTTCGCCTTCTTTGGCAACTTGCCGTCCGATCTTCCGACGCTGTCAGATAGATCTTCTAGCTCGTCACCGCTCTCACCATCAATGACCATCATACCCTCACCTTCAGAAGTAGAACATTCATCGCTGATAATATTGAGGATCTTGGCAATCTTCGATGAAGTTCCCTTCTTCTTCTTCTGATCAATGTTGACATAAGGGATATAGTCTCTGACAGTCATTTCAATGATGTTGCCATTGGAGTCAAGCATATATGGGGTCTTCCCAGAGGGCCATATAAAGGAGTAACCCAGGTCAATACAACGTTTGCCCATTGACATGACTGATGGCGTGTCCTCCAGGATGTGTGCTTGAGCAGGCTCGTCGAAGGCTTCGAACTTGATGTCGGATCGTCTAGTCGAACTTGTGACTCCATTGGCAGTGTGAAAGTTCACCACCGTGTCATCATACGTTGGCAGGTCCATTCTGTCAATCTTCTTGGCGGATATCAAATCGTGTCCGCTACCTGAGTCCATAATGAATCTCTTGTCTCTCTCTTCAACAGGGACTGTGATGCACATGATGTTGCCCCTCTTACCATAGCGCCCATCAACATGTTGGACATAGTTCTCCGTGAACACTTCGCGCGTCACGTCGTCATCTTCATACTCCATTCTAATCTTGATGTCCATTGTTGGGCCTACAATGATGAGGACTTCATCAATGTCACAGTAATCGTACTTCTCATCCAGGATGATGGCCATTGCTTTTCCTCGACTTCGAGCAAGTCTGCAAGAGTAAGTCCATCGTTCATCCTTTCTGATCTCATCCGTGGTCTTGCATACTTTGCCATGCCCTTTGGATTGAGTTTGTGACTTTCGTGAACTTTTCACATAGTCCTTCTTCTCATAGGCGTGAACTTCGTCCTTCTTTGTGGTGAACTTGACCTTCTTCTTCACCACGTTGGACGCAACTGTAAATGATGGTTCATCTACATCGCTGTCATCATGTAGAAGTGCAGGGGTTGCCTTTGAAGATGGTGACTCTGTGTTAGGAGCTGTGTTGAAAAGGTGTGCATCATGCCGCTTGTTGCACTTGTCACCAAATCGACATTTCCCCTTCGCCCAGTGCCAGCAAGGTTCATCAATCTTCTTTGTCTTGTTAGCTGGAGATTGCCCTCTTGGAGTCTTTCCACCACCTTTGCCTGAGCCGGAGTTCTTGCTAGCATCAAAGACCCTTTGATCATGGCTGTATTCACAATCTCTTCCCTTCTTGCAGGACTTCTTGATGAAGTGGAAGTGGCAAGGGATCTTCTTCTTATCACGTGGGCTAGCACTTCGACTCTTTGACTTTCCTTTCTTTCCTTGTCCTTTTCCCTTGGCATGTTGCTTCGGCTGAGGCGATGGTAGTACTGGAGCTGCATCAGCTTTCGCCGTGGGTTTAGGAGTAGCTTTCTCCTTAGCAGTAGCTTTGGCCTTCGCCTTGGCATTTGCATCAGGAGGTGCAGGGGCTGTAGGTGTAGGAGCTGTCGGCTTTCCTCCGCCAGCGAAGTCTCTGGCGTACTTCTCCCTGGCTGCAACATGTTTGTCTTCTCTAAGTCTTGCAATGTGACGCTCGATCACATTGATGAGGTATTGATATGTCCGTCTTGGGTCTCCTTCAATCCATGACTCATATTGCTTTATGTCATACATCATCAAATTGGAGTTCCTGATCTTCTTGTACAACGCGTCCCTAAGCCAATCATCTTGGGGTACATCCTCAGGCATCATGTTGGATACAATCTCCATCCACTTTTCATAGAACGTTTCAATATTGGCATCACCCAGGTAACGTGATTGGAAATTGTGTTCCATGGTAAATGCGGTCTCACGTTGGCCAGGTGTCCTGAAATGTTCCAGAATCATGGCAAGGATCTCCCGCCCCATGACAAATGTTGCTCTGCGGTTGGCTTCTTGGGTCCTCAATCTCAGCTTAATTGCGACATGTCGAGCTACATCACCAGCTTGTGCAATAAAATTTGACAGTGCAATTGAAAGCTTTGCATCAATAGATTGATACAATGTCAGGGTTCTGCCTGAGTGCAGGTTGTAACCAAACTTCCCAAGCTGCCATCATTGGCAGCGAGACAAACGCTCTTGATGAGATCAGATTGCCAAACACCCAAATTCTGATGTTTCGGCCATGGACTTATGTTGACCTTGTCAGCCTCTCTCCTTGACATTCTCGGAGGTTCATCATTTGTGAAAACTGTAGTAGAATCCGCATCAATAGCTGAGTCCCTCTGAGAGCCACGAAGAGAAGGAAGGCCGGGAGGATCTGGAGGCCCAGGCGGTCCATTGGGGTCAGGCGGCCCACTGGGAAAGTCAGGGTCATCATCTCCGCCTGGTTTCTTGTAGTCAGGGATACCTGCTCCTGGAGCTACAGTCACTCCTCTCCCATCTGCAATCCTCTTGTTGACTTCACGCAAGAGTTCGGAAACTCTTTGGTTTTCGGGATGTGCAGGTTGTTGATAGCTCGGTTGTGCGACAGCGGATTCCTTGTTGAGCTCGTCGTCCAATTGTCGAATCCACGCACGCAAAATGTTGGACTCATCATTTGCTGCTTCGATGTCACTCTCCAACTTGCCAATGATCATGTACGGAGATAAACCGTTGTGGGCAATACCTGCAGAGAAAGGAAGCGAGTTGAGACTCTCTTGATTCTTAATGGACAATTCCGCATCCATCAGGCTCTTTCTCAACCTCGATATTTCTGTTTCTTTCATCATCAACTTCTCATCTCTTTCCCTCAACTCACCCAGGTATTCACATGATCTTTCATATTGCTGTGCACCTGTGGCTAATTTGAGCTTTCGTTCTGTCTCAAGTTCAGTCCTGAGAACGGCGACTTCAGATCCGAGAAGGGTCGATGACCCCTGCTTCGAAGCATCAGCCAATTCGTCCTTCAACCTGAGATTGACGTACATACATTCATTCATCTCTTCAGAAAGATCTTGAGCTCTAACCTCCGCAACCTTGGCTTCTGTTTCAAAGTGTTGGATTGCAAGCAGATTAGAACCGTGGCCGGTGGCCACTTGATTCCCCTGAAGTGAACGTTTCAGTTTCACGTTTCGGTCCTCGATCTCGGCCTTGAGCTCATTGGTCAAAGCGCGCTCGTTGTCATAAAGCATCTCATAGTGCTCCATCTTGTCACGAGCGTTGGTGCTCACACTTGATTCGAACCTTAATTGAGTGATTGCCTCTGCCTCAGTATTCCTGTAAGCTGCAAACCGCTTCATGGTATCATGCTCTGTAGTTTTGTGTCGTAAATCACTCTCCAACTTTGCCTGGTTGGCTTCATTTATCTTCTTACGATACTCTCTAGTGATCTGCTCCATGTTGCTTTCATATAGTTCAGCCTGCTTACGAGAATGAACAAGTGCCTCACTCAATAAACGGTTCTCATCACCGAGCTCATTGACCGTGATTGCTTGTCTTTGACTGGCCATCTCCAAATGAGTGTGCGAGAAGTTCGCCATTTCAGATCGATTACGATACTCCACTATGGAATTCTCAAGGTTTCTTTGCATTTCACTCCCTTCTTGGAACAATGTTTCAGCTGAATTCCTAGCAAGGTTGCTATCATGTTGCATCTGCTGTAAACGTGATTCGGTGTTCCCAAGGAGTCCTTGAAGATGGTGTACTTCATCCTTGTACTCTTCCTGGATTTCGAGACCACGTTGGTGAATGCGTCTGGCACCATGTTCGGCTAGTGCCCCCCGACGTTCCAACTCTTCAATGCGAAGTGTTGCACCTTCATCTTCCTTGGATGCTAACATTAACTCAGCATGGTATTCAGTTATCTCATTGGTAGAATACATCAATTGTCTGTTGAGGATGTCAATCTCATTGAATACCTGCTGATTGTGTCCGCGAAGATATTCGGTGAACTTGGTCTCAATGTCCCTACTTGTTTGATCCCTTGAAGCTGCGTACATTTCTGATTGTGTCAGTTTCTCCCTCAGACTTTGACATTGTGATCTAAGCTCTTCAATCATGGCTATAGGTTCACTGCTACCACGAGCTTCTGTTGATCTTCTTTTGGCACTAATATCACTTGACTCCCTACCCATTCGGTCCTCGACTGCCCTCGGGGTCCTGTGTCCGGTAGGTGTCCTTCTTGGTGATCGACGGCTTCGTCGGACGTTTCCACTCCGTTCTACGTCTCGTGCCGATCTTGGAGTACTTGTAGTTGTTGCTCTCCTCGGTCTAGGATTCATCTTCTGCCACCCAGACTTTGTCGTCCTTGTCTATTTGTCCCCACTGTCAGCTGTCCCTGGTGAAGATCTCGAAGTACCTTCAGCAGGAGCTGCGGCATTACCGTCAAAGGTAAACTGCGTCTCGCCACTGTCGCCTTGCATCTTTGCGATGATAGTGCTGATCGGCGTTCACGATCGTTTGCACTTGGCGCTGGCTACAGCACGCAGGTACTCTGCCTCCGGTGGAGGCTAAGAGCCCTTACGGCTGATAACCTGCGAACAGAATTATCCCTGTTCCGGATCTTTCGTATTGGGTTTTGAGTCTCTGCGGTCTGTTTCCAGCGTTTCAACTCGGCGGAGCAGCAAGCATAGCGATTTCCTTTTTCACCTTTTGCG
>Ga0126342_10014625_pt1 | contig 13835 bp, 19 predicted proteins | sample Cyp1metagenome_FD_92528 | JGI IMG/M metagenome (GOLD analysis project Ga0126342, IMG submission 92528) | Coral microbial communities from Lord Howe Island, Old Settlement Bay, Australia - Cyphastrea 1 metagenome | ecosystem: Host-associated > Invertebrates > Cnidaria > Coral ...
TGAGAGCTATAGGGGGCAACTTTGGGGCTGTAGGTTGGCGGCCTACAGGGTTTATAAGCTCAAATGAAGGCCAAATGGGGCAAGCCTGCAATTGCAGGTCAGCTACCTGTACCTACTATATGGGGTTACCAACTCGAATGAGAGCTATAGGGGGCAACTTTGGGGCTGTAGGTTGGCGGCCTACAGGGTTTATAAGCTCAAATGAGGACACAATCTTGCAACTTGGGCTCAAGCTACGGGCTTGGTGGAATTTGGTAAGTTCAAACTAGGGTCAAATGGGGCGAATGTCAGGGATCATCCCAATGCGCTAGTCCATTTGGGGCGCCGGCAAGGAAGCATCCGTCAACGATCAAACCTGGAGCCAACGTGCAAACATTGGCAGTTGTCTGCTTCTGCATCAGAACATGTGTCTTCGGCCTCGATATCTTGTTGGTTTAGATACGAGGATGCAGCCATAATGGTCAGGATTAAAAAATATCTGACATGACAAGATTTGATTAACGAACAGTGAAAGCACCATGAAGTTGCAGATCCACTCCATGGAAACAGCTCGGCATCCACACGCAGCCAATGCTCGGGTAGGTGTGTCTGGCGCCGGAAATACACACTGAACAAAACGTGTGCAAAGAACACCACAACCACACCAGAACCACACCTTTCCACCATGCGAAGAACCGTCCTGGCAGAATCAAATGGCTGTGCGATGGTCTTGGGGGCTCCCCCGGAAATTGAAGCCGGAAGCCTCAGCCAGATCCTCAGAAGCTGCCTCTCAACAGGTGCAGAGAAACTTGAAAGATCTTGAAAGTCACTTGTCTAGCGCTGTCTCAAAGGCAAATTGCGCTAAAAATGGATCGAGAAAGAATGAATCTTCGCACACTGCAATGGTATGAAGTGGAGAAGGCCAGGAATGGTCAAAAGACTACGCCCTTCCCCTTAAATCAACGAATCCGATACGGCTTAATAATATGGCATCATTAGGTTTTAGGGCAAAGGTCACTCGTGTTATCAAATCATATCAAAACCAAGGACCGGCAGGCAAGCGGGCCTGGTAGAGCCCCTGCAGGCGGCATGCAATTCAACTGAAAGCTTGGATACTGCCATAGAATTGCATCCCAAATAGGGGGTATACCAGTATATCAAGTTCATAAACCGAAGGTGAAAATTGGGGATGGCTCATGGCAGTTCATGGCAGGTTTGCCACAGTGAGTCCATACGATTCCATACGCGTTTTCCACAGTGCAGCAGCGCCTGCAGGAATCGGATCTTCACAGGCCAGTTGAAAGGGTTGAGCATCGAATTCATCTCGGAAAACGCGCGGCTCAGTTGATGGATCCAGATGGGGATGGGATCGACATGCTGAGAACATATGAGAAATCTCGTCCCCATGAATTTCAGCCCTCTGGATTGTGACCATCAATCGTCAATCATCATCAATCATCATTAATCATCATGAAATAGTGACTATATAGTGACTATTATTAGATCATCCATCAGAATCCATGATCAATTATCATCAATTATCGATATGATCGTGGTTTTTTTTGGCGCACATGAATATCATGAATGCTTACAAATCTTACAACATGAATCAGTGTGGAAAGGACTCCGTTACACGGCACATCTCGGCGGATCTGGGCGCTCCGGACGTGCAGTTCGTATGGGATCAAGAAGACGGCAAAAATGAGGCACAGGACCGATACCAGCGCCTTGGTATCGAGGGTCACGACTGGCAGATACTGGGTGTGTTTTAATGGGTTGTTTTAAAATGTTTTATAAAATTACTAATGGTCAATAATGGTCAATATGGGTAAATATTGGTTATATAATGATATATAATGATAATGCGAGTTCAGGATTTCTGTTGGAACCACGGCACCTTCTGAGTAGCTGAGGATTTGGCACAAATGCTTCCGAAGGAAATGATCTCAGACTTATCCACCGCATCAGAGACCTGCAAGATCTGCACATCAGTATCAGCTATTTTCCAAGGACATTCAATGATCCATTGAAACTAAGTCGCTAAAAAATCCTTGGGTCTATGATGGTCTATGCTAAGCTTCGCTCCATCCAATCAGCCACTGACCATGTAGACGTCTCATGAAGGCCTCACAGGCGGAGCATGTCACGAGCATGGCACCTCTATCACCTTCCCCACCAGATTTCTTTAGCTCCAGACATGGCATCAGTTCAGGTAACGATGCTGGCACCTGAGGTGGTCAGCTGTGGCATGGCTGGGCAGCTGGGCAGCGACTTAGTTTCATACCCATAGGGCGGCCCCTGCAAGCTGGAAGGTGGCGGCCCACACAACCTTTGGAAGTGGCAAGATGAGGCAAGCAATGCTACGTTTTAAAAAATGAAAACGATAGAAAATAGAAACTTGAGAAAGGATGACATGAAGCCAAGCCAAGCACCCTCCAGAAGTCAAGCTGACCGAAATTGTACCTGCAGGCACATGACATCACAGCAACAAGGCCGCTCGGGATGCACATCAAGGGAGCACCATGCAGGGGTGTGCATCAAGGTTCCTGCAGTGTCGCCTGCAGTACAAGTTCTCGGTCCGGGTCTATTATTCAAATTCAAAGGTGCAACAATTGCACTTTTCAAGGCGCATTGGATGAATCTAGGGCCCCCGCTCACGTTCTTACTGAAGGCCTCCGATCAAAGCATATGCCAAAAAGCACCACCCGACACCTGCTGCTTTAACAACATGGGGCGGCATTCCTTCGCAGCGGCATCCAGTTTCTTCTCCGGCTGGGACGTGCGATCAGAAGCCTTACTTGCAAATGGCCGACACCAACACCAGTCATAGTAATAGTTTACACGCACACACACACACAAGAAAAGAACTGGCTCATTGGAGTGTTCCCCTTGGGAACTCAGTCCACACGGGCCATGCCGGTCCCTCCAACTTGTTAGAGTAGAAGAAAAGCGCGCGGCAAATACGGGCAAAAACATGCAGCTACATGGCAATGGGAAAGTCCACCGGATTGCCACAAATGAGGGCCAGGCATCTGCCGTGAGTGGAAGTGTTTCACCATCCCCACCTCAGAAAGGGGTCACCCCTCACAAATAGATACGTACAAATAGGCATGTTAGACCAGGTAAAGGAAACAGATCCATCACGAAGTTGCGTCTCAGAGTGAATTGTCAAAGCTGTTGGCCATTCAAACCAGCAAGATAGATCAGCTCTCTCTCTCTATATATATATGTCTGTATGGCTATGTGTGATGCTAGTTGTGGTCATGCATGCGTGCATGTGGCGTGCCCGGTACTAGTTGAAGGAAGCTGTGTGTGGCAAATAAGTGGACGACCTGGAGTAGGCTTTTGCAATTGTGTGGCCTTGACCATGGCACATCAGCACTTTGTCAGGAGGCTGCTCCACTGCTTGAAGCTGCAAGGATAAGGCCAGCACCAAAGCATTGGCATGTCCTTTCAATTCGCGCACCTCGCGTGAAAAAACCGTTCGCTGCAGTATGACTGTAGTGTCTCTATGGTATCACTATAGGAATGCACAGGCACACTGACTCACACTGACTCAGACTCACTCACCGGAAGCACACCGGCCTTCTGATTCCAAATCCATGGTTTGCTGACGCCTTGGGGCCGGGTCACAGTGGAACCATGTGGAACCAGTTCTCATCGGCTGCGGTGTGTTCCATGTCTCAATATGTCTCAGCTCCTCACGGAGAAGTGACTCCTCAGACAGCAACGGCCGGGAAAAGACGCCAGTTTTGTGCGTGGCAAGACTACTTGTCCACTTACATCCACTTACCACAAACAGCTTAGACACCATATGATACAACATGACTCAACATCCATGTGGTATCCGCGGGTCTTTAGGGCCGGCACAAAGCTGATATAGTTTTTGCACAGAGAGTCTTGCACACCCCGAAGCTTGAAGAGTTCACCTTGGGAGACTGCTTCCCTCAAGAAGTCGCAGTGAACAGCCACAGGTTGCTCCAAGCCCCAGGCCGATGCCAAACAGAACAGCCCCAAGCATGAAGAGCCTCGGAGAGACCCCGCATCCCGCGATTCTTGTGCCACCCCAGTGTGAGAGATGCAAACAAGCATAACAGGCATAACAGCTTCCCAACCCTTCGCATGCCCTCGTGCCAGGGGCCAGGACAAAAGATTGCGCATGCCAAAGTACTCGGCTTCGACCCTGGCATGGCTGTAGGTACTGCTTCAAAGGTGCAACATGGAGCAAGGGGTCTTGACGGAAGGTGCTTTTCGTTGTTTTTTCAATTAGGCCAGGGTGACAATAGTACGTCTTCTCTCTGCCTCGGGTGTTTTCTGTTCAGTCATCGTGCAGCTTATCCTGGATTATCTGGATTGACCAGAGGCTACCCAAGGACCGTGCATTGCAAGGCACCTGGCACCAAGGGCAAGAAATCAACCAAAGCTTTGAGACTAAAGCGACGCAACTACGTATTTTATACAGTACAGAAGAACCTATTGGATGATGTGACAAATGCTCTGAGACTTTGTTCGCGTCACCTTGGCTAGGAAATATAAGAAATCTTTCAACAATTCTGCTCCATCACTTGTTGGCAGACCCCCCACCACACGTGCAGCCCGCCTGCTCAAATCCGCAGTCTTGTCATCAAGGGTACCGGCTTGCCTTGGCAGTGCTTCACGACAGGTTGTTTGGAATTTGTTGGATCGCTCAGGGCCCAACGCCAGGATGACAGTCTGACTTTGAAGCTGTTCTCCAGTCAGCACTGCCAAGGTCTGGCGAAGCAACGTTCGCTAAGACACGGATGTAACGGGATGTCGACGGGATGTAACGGGTATCAATGTATCAAGAACATTCAAGAACATTCAAACACGTGCAAAGCATTGCAAAGCTAAGAAAATCATCTCAGCCAATGACATAGTTGTCACTCATGTGGCGACTGAAGCTTGTCAAAAGCAACCTCAGCTGCAACCATTTGATAGTGTGGCATGAAAGTCACCTTTTCCGATCCAGCTATCGTACAAATACTATGAAAATCTATGAAATACTCGTTGCTGAGGGCAAAACACTGCAGCTGCAAAGGATCCCAGTAATCCATGCCAAATCTGAGTAGCCATGACGCAAAGCATAAGCCAGACTCCGATTCAGAATGTGTCCTTTTTCCATCTTTTTCCTATAGTTTGGACTGAACAATTCAAATCCTCAATACTCCTTATACCTCCAAAGCCCTCTATGGATATCCCTAAGTTCAAGACTGCCAGGAAGCGCTCCAAGAATCCATAGATACCTGCCAGCCAAATCGCGCCACATCTCCCCTGCTGGGATGGGGGCAGTTCATGACCATTCCCTATTTACACACAATGTATCACAATGTGCTATCTCTTATGAGTAGCCTTTGTCTAGCCGCTTACACCCTTTGCAATCCCTGGTTCTGCAATACTCTGCACTGGCCTGTTCGCTCTGATTCCGGAACCGCGCCAGTGAGCCTTTGGCAGAAAGGATGTACAGAAAAAAAGGCCACAGAGATTGACACTGAAGATGTAGAATATAGAATTTGTAAGTAAGGTTCAGGCACTCGTGGCAAAGCATGCCTTGGGAAGGCTTCTTTTGGTGTCTGAATGTGAATCTGTCAGACACTGTCAGAGGAAGCTGAGCGAGTATATGAACGACATTTTGCAAGGCACACATGTGGCATTCCCCAGGTAAGGGTGTGGCTGTTCCTCCTGTGGCTCACGACAAAGCAAAACGTGAGAAAGGTCATCACAATGAGCATTTCATGATCTCTGCGCCTCGTCATGTGGATTCTTTATCCTCTTGAACATGTCCTATCCTCGTTTCACTTCTCGTTATCATCATTTTGCTTGTCTTCACCCTCGTCGTGGTCGTCGTCGTCGTCATTTCATCCTCTTCCTCATCTTCCTCATCATCAAAAATCAGCAGTAGCATAATCCATCCATCAGCAGGAGCGGCCACGGCTGCAGAGAGTAGGGAAAGAAGAAGAAGAAGCAGAAGCAGAAGCAGAAGAGAAGAAGCAGGAGAAAATGGCAATGGATAAAACGAACCGGAAGAAGGGAAACACTGGAGAAGAAGGACAAAGTACCATCACCTCGCAAGGGTTGCCACCGGCTTCACAGGCCCCATCAGCAGAATCAGTGTCACCATGTTGTCTCAAGTCTTGCTTCCATAGTGGGTCGTAGTAGCCAAGCTGCTGATTCCTCCACGCAATCCCTGCACAGCTTGTTTTTCTGTGGCTTCCCAAGTAGTGTTGCCAACGCACGTGAAACAAACGCCACTGTGCGATCTGTACACGAGATAGGTCCGATAGGTGACCTCTTTCATTGGGTTCGGATCGGCATCTTGGCCAGCACTGCTTGAACTTGGCACACTGTCCTTAGTCTCTGTGCCACCAGTGACCTGTAGCCCAAGTAGAAACCATACAACATCACACAACTGCAAATTGTGTTGTTAGGTGTTGTTCCCTCTCCACAAATGCCAGTAGCACCTGTTTACAGCATCATATTTTGCATCGTTTGGTGGATGGCCAGAAGAGCCTTGACAAACGAACCAAACAACAACGGGGTGATTACTCAACTCAATTCGGACTGGAACTTGACACAAACGGAGGTCACGAATCGGAAGTGCCACGCTCTACCAATGGCATTCTGCAATCCTTGGAATCTCCTGATAAGCTTGCACCATCAGCTGGGGCTTAAATATCCTCCACAGCTGATATGGCCCAGGGATCCCGCAGCCATTTTGGTGCCTTGGGTGGCCTTTACAAACTGTTCGTGCCTTTGCGCTCTGCAGGACTTGTTTCGTCAAGCCTGTCCATACCAACGTCAAGCACGATCTGGTTGGCAGTTTACTTCCAAGCAAGAAATGGCAATGGCTGATGCAAACCAAGGATGGTAAAAACCTGAACGGCTGGGATGCCAAAGTGACTTTGTTGAACCTGTTGCCTTCGTTGGTGACTCCCGCAGCGCAACTGCAAGCTGGTGGAAAATGCAGACTGCGCGCAAGTGTGGCAGTGTCTAGCAACTTACTGGGAGTGGGGTCTCTAATTGCCAACTCTCTCTTGCTCCAAAGAATGGCCCCTTTTGCTCTGCATCATTCATGACTATAGTGACTACATTGTGTGGCGACTACTTGTGTCTTTCAGGGAAGCACCTCTTCCCCCAAGATCAGTAAAGGGCACCCACTCCCGTTGCCAGTGCTGGGAAGGCATGTTCAAGTGCATCGCTGGGAGAAACAAAAGGATGTGCAAACGAAAATGCGACGCAAGCGCGCTTTGTACAAAAGCTTCCAACAACGTATCATAATCATCACAAAACATAATTTCATTTTGGCCTGCCTGGCGGCACTCAAACAATTGCACACATCCTCAATCCAAGCATCTCTGTGCTTTCCAGCAAGCACGCTGAACAATGCCAACTCTTCATTACCACGCCCCACGACGTCAAAAGGGGGGATTTTCTCAGATGCATAGCCGGTGTGAGAAGGCCGCACAGCAAAATACTTCCAAAAAATGTGAAGGAAATAAGTGGCATGTCCTGGAATGATGCGAAATAAGATGCAATAAGACATTCAATAAGACTTCCCGTTCAAATACCCGGTGAATTCAACTATCTGTCCGTGCGTCATGCCAAGGCACGACGTCCAGCACAGTGGGAACATTCAATGTGAGACGGTGCGGCAAGAGCTGCTGCTAAATGATGACACAGTGATAGGCGCAGTGTTGTTGCAAGTGTCAAATGAGTCCAACTTATCAAGTCGTTAGCGACGTGTGAACTCTGATTCTCGCAGCAACACTGGAACCCTTTAGGCAAGCAACACAACAAAAATTTAACGACCTCTAGTTCATCTACCCGTGAAGGACCCTGAACAAATCAAGAGAACAGCAAGCTCTTTGCCTCACAAACATTGAGCTGGCCCGTGCTCCTATTTCAACCTTTGCCTATCTATCCAACATATCCTATGACCTATCTGATACACATGCTTCCCTCCAACCCCTCCAGGCAGTCCACAATCGCACCATCAACAGCCTCACGGGGACGATCGGATCCTTTGAAGCCGGTCGCTGACTCGCGAAATCTGCGACAGGCTTCATGTGTCATGCCCAGCTTGGAGTTGATGTCATCCCAGAGCTTCGCAATCTCCTCATCTTCCAGGAACTTGGTGCAATGGAGGACCATCTCCAGGACCCCAGCACGAGAGGCTGGGAATCCAAAGTTTGGCAGAATACGCCGTTGCACTGTCAGTGCTAGGTCTGCGCGGCCTGAGAGGTGATAGTATCCATGGCATGCCTGCTCCAAGTCAGCCTTCCTCTTCAACTTCACAATCGCATGCTGAAAGCCTGGGGTGCCTGGCCGTATCCACATGGACAAGAATAGCATTGTCATCATATAGCTTTGAGAGATTTTGAGAGGATATTCTGAGCGTCTCGTGACCACTTGACCTTCATGAAATCAGACAAGCCTGTGAATCTCTGCCATGCCATCCCCCCAGGGCCCCTCTACCGGATTTAAGTTATATAAGTGTAGAATGTGCAGTCAAGCTACTGAATCCAGCCAACTGCTTGCGCAGCAGTTTTGCAACCTCAGAGATATGCTGGACAGCAGAAGGACCACCAATAAAGAAGCAACAACATACAGAATGCACCAGCTTTCTCCGCAAATCTCCGCCATAGTCGACCTCATGAAAGCATGAAAGCGTACCTGCAGCCGAGCCACTGTGAACTTCGTTCTCGGTTTGATGCCAAGCACACCGCCATTGGTTGCCTGGTGGGCATCTGATGCTGCCAGTCACTCGAACTGGCGAACTGATGGCTAAATCAGCCCCAGGGCGGGCCCCAGGGCGCGCCCCAGGATGCCCCAGGCCTTCTTGCTGGACAGTGTCCAGTAGCCATTGCTCTCGTGCATCTGCAGAGCTTCTTCAATAGCAAAGGCATTCACAAAGACATCTGGATCCTGGCGCCATTCTCAGCTACTGTTGGCTCGCTCCAAATGCTCCAACCAACATGTGGCAATGCTTGCACGTGAGATGAATGCATACACACGAGTAGGCTTGCACAATTTTGTCCACATGGATGGGGGGGAAGCAGCATATGCAAGTACAATTGAATCGCGTGCGCGCAGTCTATCTGCATTCCGCTCTTTAACACATAACAAAATGTCATTGTGCAACCTCGTGCAGCTTCTCCAGGGCGACAAACATATCCTGGCCAAGTTCAAACATATGAAGCCTGCCGACATGCTTTGCCAGAGCTTTGGATAGTGGTTCGCAAGAGCACTGTGATTGACAGGAAGTCAATATCCATATACCAATCAGTATCCATCCCTTGCTGCAGAGCTGCTCTATCGAAATGTCCCACAATACAGGCACATACAAACATCTCGTGTCCTCCACACCCTTTTCTGACGTCTCAAAACCATACCTGCAGAAGGTTGTTTGTTCCAATGTCCATCAATGTCCAATCAAACAAATACAAAAGCGGTCATACATAGGAGATCATAGGAGTGTCATTGCATCGATGGCCCGGCCTTGCAATTGTTTCCATCTGCGCATCGTCGAACAGCTTGCACAGCGCATCCTTTGAGCCAGTGAACGTATGGTCTGCCAATCGGCTGGGCGGCAAAACAAATGATATTTATTTATATATATATATATATATATATCTGTGTGTGTGTGTATGTGTGTCTGTAGCATATGTATATACATAATCACCCAGACATTCCAAATAACACTAATTGAATTGTTCAAATCTACATGCAAACAGCATGCAACTGATTCTTGCAACCCAGTAGCTCTGTTGTATTCCGGCAGGGCACTGTCATGGGGCAATTTCCGTGACATCTCTGCCAGCTTCTTCTGAAAGCAGGGCGTGGAGAAAATCGCTAGCAGCTCTGTCTGCAATGCCAAAGCGCGTGGCTTGGACAGGGACGGCGTTCGGCCGAGGGTCGAGACACTGGGGCTCTGGTCACTTATGGGCCAATCCTTTTCAGCCTTGGGAATGCTATCGGTGTCGCTGATGGGCCAAGTCTTCAGCTTCAAATACTCACCGATCTTCTTCACATTGCCCAGACAATCTGGGCAGCTCTTCAGGATCAGCTCCAGTGGCAGGGTCAAGGACTCCATTCCATGCCCAGTCGCGAAGCCGTACTGCGCAAGGATGTCGTTGTGCACATTCTCAGCCCATGCCCAACGAGCAGGCGATTCATCTGCAACGACACCACCCTCAGCAGTGGTCGCCTCCTTCTCCAGAATCTCAGTGAGTTTGGCCTGGAAACTCTTCGCTGCATAGCCACTCAGCAACTCTCGGACCATTGCTTTGGCTCGTGCTTTGGTCATCTTGGCACTCACTTCACGGGCTGTCTCCATGTCGGGTCGAGTAGGGAGCTCATGAGGCACAGCAACAGCTGCCATGATTGGACTTTTCGTTCAAATGCCGAAAGGTCCTCTTGAAAACAGCTCTGCGCTCCTTGAGCACGGGCCTGCGGGAAAAGACAGCACCTCACACACCTCAGGCTTTGTTCCAGTTTCCCAACCTCACCAATGCGACGACTGGAGCATGCAGTGCTGTGCCCCGTGCAACGAGGCCCAACACCAGAAAATTGCCCCCACAAACAACAGGCAAACCATGGCAAACCATGGCAAACCTGTATATTCATTCAAATGACATAGAATTTACATTTACATTACATGATGATGGGTTGCCGTCCTTCTGCACGAATTCCTGGGAGACGGTGCGACCAAAGTTTGGAAGAAAGATCGGCGGAATGGCCTCAGTCGCCCAGGTCTGGGGTAATGACCTAAAGGGTATGTGAAGATGCTAAAATGCCGAGGTTCCGACACCCCAAGGGCCGCGAGACATGTCCAAACAACAGATTTTGAACAAGGCGACCTTGACGATGATTGACCACGCACGGAGAAACAAAAAACACAAAGCACAACCAGAACACAACTAACGATGGCTGAGATATCTGAGGTGGTGTCTATCGACAGCGCACACCACAAAGCAAGCCTGCCGTCCATGGTGGTAGCAAATCACACCATAGGAAGATCTGTCTGATGTGTGTGCATGTGCATGTGTGTGTGTGCGGTCCAGCATTGGTCTTAACATGTCTTAACTGTGTATGGGATCCGTCTGATCCTCTACTGTGCATGAATTCATGAACCATGCGTGCCTTGGATAGGGAAGAACTTCCTCGGCACTAGGAAGAAAGATCTAGCCAAAATTACCGAAAATTGATGAAAATCGTTTGAAGATTCTCGCGTAGACTACAGTATCAGCACATCTCTGTCAATATGCCAAGATTCCCATCGACAGTCTGCGATTTCCTCATCTGGCGCGCACCTTGCAGACACGTATATGAGTAAAAGGACCCAAGCATGAATGAGATTTCACCAACTACTGGAGAGCTGAGCATTCCGGCTGAGACAGGTGGCTCTTAATCTTGGCTCCTCCAGCAGAATAACAAAAGGTAAGGAAAGTCACAAAATCAAGCCACATGAAATGTTGCCTCATTCAGTCACAGATCTCTAGCGGAACATGCTGGCACAACGTGCGCAACTAGGCCATGTGCGCATGATGAGTGGGAGCATTACCAACCTCATCTCATCTGTGGAAAATGACTCTCCAAAGTCGCTTTCCGTCCATTTCTTGAGTGCATGATGCTGACGTACGGTTCTCTAACGTTGGCTACTAGAACATATATAGAACCCTGAGAGAGGAACGCAAGCACAAGCAACCAGAACACCAAAGTTCCAGTTCTCTGTGTGGCTTCGTCCTTAGTGGCATGGCATTGTAGAGTTTTTCGGAGCTGCCAAGATGCGGCCACGAGCACTGGTACCCGAGGGGCGCACAACGCGGCGTTTTTTGCGCTCGGCTTGCCATGCCTCGGTTTCAGATATTTGCCTCTGAAACTTAGAAAAGACAAAACACACAAAACTGTCTAAGATCAAACATGTTTTGGGCTTCCTGAGGCTCACACCTTCTCGCTGCATTTGGACTCCAAACGTTCCAGCTCCTGGCCACAGCAATTACTTCAGAAATCTACAGCATGGAAGCACCTTGCACCGCATCAATTCAGCACCTGCCTTCTTCACCTGTTCATCTCTCATCTTTTCGCGGCGTCCGTCAAGAGAAGCTGGAACTACAGAATCATACCATCTCCTACGCATCTGCTGAGAGATGCACTAACGAGGAGGCGCCACAAAGGTCAAATCACATGCACCAAGGATGTAAGTGATACGTAATGATACGTACTGCATACTGAGGCATACTGATACAATACCTCACCAAGAAGCCACCCCATCCCACTGTCCAGTCCCCCAGAGGTCAGCCAAGTTGGGTCTCACAAGATTTTTTCGTACCCTGAGGACTACATTCGGCCATGTTCCATGATTTCCATGTCAATTTTCGTCCTCAGAATGGAGTCATTCTCCTCATTCCCCTCGGTCTTCGCTCGACCTCACATGCCGCAAATAGATATCATAGAATCATATAGACATCATTTCGCTATACTCGTGGCCCATGGGGTGTAACCAACACATATTGGCAGGTACCACCATGGATCCAAATGGATCCAAATGGTGGGTATAAGATTATCAAATTATCAAATCAATCAGTGCTGGCGCCGCACGTGAGTGAAGTGCTCTGGCCATCTGGGCCCCCACCTTCGCAGCCAGACTTGGTCTACGTCTACGTCTACGTGGGTTTGGGCTGCACCAACAATACCATTGGTCTGTGATGTAAGGTACCGGCTCGGCATTTTTGAACCTCAGAAGCTAGCAAAAGCTCAAAAAATGTCAAAATGAAAAGCGTTCAAAGCATCACAACATGTCTATACGTTGTGGAGCCAAGAAGGCAGCTGCAAGAAACGGAACAAATTTGGAAGCAGAACACTCTCAAATCAGCAGCAAAACGTTTGAAGGATCATCCTGTCTGCCGAGGCAAAGACACTGCAAGCGAAGCCCATTGTTCCCTATTAGAGTCCACCATAGAACAAACCATTTTAGAGTCCACCATAGAACAAACCAAACAAGGGGTTCCAAGGGCAGGAAATTCGCAACTGCATACTCCAGGCAACCGCCAAGGCATGCTTGATGCGCGAATTCCGAATGATAGGCGTTTTAGCCCTCCATGCGACGAAAACGTTGCCAAGAAAAAACGGCACAGAAGGGGCCATTGCACAAGAGAAAAGCCGCCAGCAAATTGGACTGTGCACCCCATATAGCAGACAAAACTATAGGGAAACAATGCAGCCCCCTCGTCGGCACACAAACCCAGACGAGTGCAAGCTGGGCACTTTGGCATTATAGCAACATCTGGCCCTGCCAAAAGAAAAGGACTGCTAACAGTATTTGCATGTTTGCCAAAGTGCTAGTTCGTCTGGCATGTCATCTTTCTCCAGAATCTCGTCGAACTCAGCCTCAGCCAACTTGTGACTCTCACACAGTTTATATAGACTTTAAAAATTTTGGATCCTTTGATTTGGATGCACATCTTACATTTGCCTCCGCCAAATCAGATTTGAAGCGTGTCTCAAATAGGGCTGGAACGATGAATTGTTCCGCCTCATTTGGAGGTGGTGGCCTGCAGCGCAGGGGCATGAAGCCAGCGACTGACCAGGCATGGAGCATGACGGCAGCGGCACGCGCCTTCCAGACAACGCCTGAGTGTCCAGCGCAGGCAGCGTGATCCATTTGGCATATGCATATGCATATGTATGTATGTATGTATGTATGTATGTATGTATAATGTATGTTAATGTATGTTAATGTATGTTAATGTATGTTAATGTATGTTAATGTATGTTAATGTATGTTAATGTATGTTAATGTATGTTAATGTATGTTAATGTATGTTAATGTATGTTAA
>Ga0126342_10014626_pt1 | contig 13835 bp, 14 predicted proteins | sample Cyp1metagenome_FD_92528 | JGI IMG/M metagenome (GOLD analysis project Ga0126342, IMG submission 92528) | Coral microbial communities from Lord Howe Island, Old Settlement Bay, Australia - Cyphastrea 1 metagenome | ecosystem: Host-associated > Invertebrates > Cnidaria > Coral ...
TAACATCAACTTTATCTTCAAATTCGCCACCCGCTATGAACAATATGTTGGCTGGGGTAATAACATCAACTTTATCTTCACAAGGGATCAAAATTCGCCACCCCTTATGAACAATATGTTGGTTATCTTCATAGCCACCTGAAGTCAGACGCGGAGCAACGTCAGGGTTGCAGCGTACAATTTTAGACATCTGGTGGTTTGTGGATGAGATGTTAATGTAACGCAGATCAACGCAGTACGCCTTCCAAATCGACCTTCCAAGTTCCAAGGCTTCAGGAACGTTGCAACTTTCAGGCCCAAGCCATCAAGCTACACTGCAGCCAGGTGGCTGTATTTTGAAGAGGGCCTGTACGTGGCAGAGATCTATTTAGCATTATTTATCGTTGTTTAGCTTGTAATTTGGTAACAAGTCTTCGATTGTAGCCACTATGCCCCATCTGTCTCTGCATGAAAGGGATGACGGAGTAGTACCTGGTCTGGCCATCCTTTCAAATCATACAGTGAGCTTTGACCACAAAGTGTTTCGGATCAGTATCACTTTCCTCATTTCCTGGTCCTTTTGACATGTGTATGAAAGTTGTGTTATGCATGATGCCTTGCGTCGACTTTGCTGCAAGCTGCGTTCAATCCTTTTTTGGCGATTTTGTGTTGCGGGAGACGTAGCGCGAAAAAAAATCGCAACATGCGCTATGAGAAACATTTCCCGGTTCAGGTCACTAGAATTGAACAACAGCCAGACTGTTTTGGGTTGAAGGGAAGATGCCGTCAAGCCAATACCGGCAGCGGCTGGATTAGACAAATGTCTAAAATCCTCCTCGAGACAAGCTCCGTTGAGGGTCTTGGCCTCGCCGAAAAATCTCTTTCAGAGGCTCGGCAAGGCCATGAGGCGATGGGTTGGGGGGTGGGGTCACCCGGAGGTGACTGGCGGCAGACAAAGCATCAAAAATAAAACACAAACCTGAAATAACCTGAAATCGTAAACATGGACCTGTAGAAAACATGTGTTGCAAGTGGATGCAAGACATGCGGACTTCGGTGCCTCATCACTCTGAAAACCACCGAATTCACCAAAGCGAGTCTCCTAGCAATCCTTCCACCCTCATCAACACATAACCCATTCAACCTCATATGAGTCCTCTGGTGCAATCCGAAAACCGCAGGAAGCGAACGGTGCACATGACGAAGCGAATGCTATCGAGAATAGGCAACTTCAGGCACTTGCAGAATGTTGTTAACGAGTTCATTTCTTGGAACATCTTGGAACTGGATATGTTTGGTGATGCTATCCGCTTGCGATTGGTAGCCATTGGTACCTCTGCGGCTACCGGAGCTCGGTGTATCGGTGTATCGGTGGTGCGGAAGCGATGATGTGCAACCGAAGAGACGCTGGTTTCAACATGTTTCAACATGTTTCAACATGTTTAAACTTCACACAATTTGAGCGCCTCGTGGCATGAGTGGCATTTCATATGCATTTCATTTTAGGACTCGTTTGAATTGTTTTAGATTAGATTTCAATGTGTTTCGAAGTATAGAAAACTGGTCAACTGTTGGTCACTCCGAGTCACTCCGAGTCACTCCGAGTCACTCCGAGTCACTCCACTCACCTTCCGCTCTGGAGCTGATCGCCCATGCCACCAATTCCCTATAATGAATCAGAATGGCTTTTGAGATTTTTTTTTTCTGGGAATCATGAGTGGAATCATATGGAAATGTGGAATCATAGTGGAATCATATGGAATTCATGAACTTTGACCTTTGAACCAACAGGCCGTTTGAGAACGTTCTGGGAAAATAGGACCCAGAACTCTGACTTTAGAGCCTGAGGAGAATATGCCATGTTCTGACATTTCATAGCTCCATCAATTTCCCCCGTGAACCACATATCATATCATGTCATATCCTTGCTATGCCAGATGATATATGATGATATATATATATGATGATATTATATGATATTATCAGTTTTTCAACATGTACATCATGTGTTTCACTGTTTTTCCATCGCAAAAGCCTCTGCAGTCTGATAGGATCTGAGATGATCGCTGGTGGAGCTCCACCCCCCAACAACATCCGCCCATCAGGTGCGCATCGCGCGCATCGCGAGTGCCCCTCGCGGAGTTCGAGGCCACAGCTCCGACACAAGCTGAAACTCAGAAACTCGACTTCGAAGATCGAAATTGATCGAAATTGTAATGATCAAAAGGATCAAAAGGAACAAAGGGATCAAAATGATCAAAGATTTTCATGGTCTCGCCATTGCAACGCCATGTCTTGCAATGGACTTCCAGGAGACTTTGATGAGTTTCGAGTCAATTTTGTGTCTGGAACTCTGGCAATAAGAAAATACAGAAGAACACCACAATTAATAAATGAATATAATACCCATAGTATTCACAATGTCCACATATACTGTAGCTTCAGTGAGAGCTGCAAGCCTTGTGAAACACGATGGTCGCCCCATTGGGGCGCATGTCTTGAGATCAAGGCGATCAAGGCGATCAAGGCTTCAAGTCGTGGCTTAAGCCTGTGCCTGAAGTGCCTGAAATGCCTGTGCCTGCCTGGGATGTTCTGATTTCATCGCTGTCATTTTGCGCTTGTTGAATTTTGTTGTTATCGCAATGTCTTCCCGAATTCCTCACATTTGATATCACAAAAATGATTCTACGGATTCATCGACAGCTGCCAAGGATGACCTCAGGGTGATGGGTGGGTTTTGCCACGGCGTTGCCGTGACGCAGACGCAAGTGGTCAATAAATGTCAATAGATGTCAATAGTAATGCACTTTCATGAAAACAATCTATTATAACATGTTGTAACATGTTGTAACATGTTGTAACATGTTGTAACATGTTGTAACATGTTGTAACATGTTGTAACATGTTGTAACATCGGAGAATCTCCAAACTCGGGAAAACAATATGGTTGTCCATTAGGCATCTTGTAGGATTTCTTAGGAAACAATGTGTTGTTTGGCGGAAACTGGAAATGCTACTAGTGAATTGGGGCTGTATCAACGACCAAGCAACTTGACACCAGGAAAGCAACTTGACACCAGGAAAACTGTGTGTTTTGGTGCTGAAATGTTCAGATTATCAATCTACCTACCTACCTGTCTGTCTGCCCTGTCTGTCTGCCTGCTTGTCTGTCTATCTACAGTAGCCGGATAAAGCCGGTCAGCAACTCGTCCAACTCGTCCAAGTGATTTGCAGGTACAGCGTCTACTCTGTCTACCTCCTCTCCACCACATCAATATGTAGTACAGATATTAAACTTACTGGAGACCTACATCCGTACTACTAATCCGGCTTCCGGCCCCCGTGGCCCCCGTGGCCTCGGCTCGGCTTAGCATGGGAACAAGTCTTTCTCGGCTTTCTCCTTCTCCTTCTTTCGCCTTGAGAAACACTTTGCGACGTCCCAAAATGCCGCTATCGAAAGTGTCAGCCTTCATCTTCCATCAATATCAACTTATCAACTTGAAAGATCAGGAAAGATCAGAAAGATCTTGAAAGATCAGAATGCAAAGGGAGGTTTCCATCCTGGTTCATTTTGTTCCCTTGCTATCTCTTTTGCCATCTCTGATGTTTGCTGTCAGTCTGTTGTTGCTGCTCTTGTACCATTTACGGCAGGTTTTAACAGCCAACTTCGAGGACTCACCAGCCAGGCTGAGCCAAGCTGAGCCAAGCTGCTTCTGATGAGATTTCCAAATGCGCTCCATGACTTGCACGAGATCATAGTGCCCATTGTCTTTGGCCTCCAGAGAAGTTAAGTGAAACGAAAGGAAGAAGCAAACAGTCAACACTTGAGCGATCTACATCAACAAATTTGGGAAGCTCCCATCGCTTACCACAGTTGTACAAAAAAGATGTATGGCAAAATTTGGGGTATCACTCAAGGAAAAAAAAAGTATGTCCTTTTTTGACATAACCTGACATATCACTATTTGGGAAGGTCCTATCTGAAAGCCAATATCCGTCCCTGACATTTTGATATGTTGTACATGTTTCACATGATTTTTACATATTGCCGGAGTTTCTGTGTCTCACGAGTGATTCCAAGGGATTTGGTGGCAAAATGTGGCAGAAACTCGTCACTTGCTCCGGCTGATGCACGCGGCCACATCGGTTCTCCATAGTTCTCAACTGAAACGAGGAAAACGAGGCCGAGGTTCTCCATAGGTCGTTGAATTGTGGTTGTGTAAGTTACAGTAAGCATTAAAACAGAACAACTGGCTGTGCATATCGCAGCTTCCTAAGCTTCGCTCTCTGCCAAGAAAGCCTCAAGCTCATCTTGTATGTCATGATTGGAGCATGTAGAGGCGTCAGGTACATTGCTTCGGTGCCAACGTATCAAGACGTATCATGATGGTCATGCATCTTGACTCCTTCACATCCGTCTTCATGGTCTTCCTAGAGGCTTTTTTGCAGGGAAATGTAGACTCGTAGGATGGTTAAATGGGAGGCTGTGGGAGGCTTTACTCTGGGGGGTGTCCACAGCCCTGCGCCTCCATCAGTGCCGTGTGACCCCAACGGTCTTTGAGGTACGGATCTGCGTGCACCTGCGACGACTGGAGATGTACCCAGGTCTTCGACAGTGCCAGTTCCAAGAACTCGGGCAAGGAAATTCTCAGAAATTGACTCGGCTTGACTCAAACAGCAAGTCTCTTGAAGCGGCACACTCCATGCAGTGCTTTCTTGCCAAAAAAATGAATTTACCAAAACTTCACAAAATCATTTTTTGATATTTGTTGTCCGCTCTCGGGTGACTTCGATTCTGAAAGTGCGTGTTCCCACCTGGACCAGAGTTACCGCTGCATCCATGTTGCCTGGTCGCAGCAATGGTCAGGTCGGTCAGGTCGGTCAGGTGAGTATTTCCTCCCTCTGTGGAGTCAGTCTCAATACTTTCCGATGCGCTCAGTCGCGAAAAATTGGGTTCATGTTATCCTGGCCATGAAAGAAACATTTGAATCTGCCAGACTCTTGCAGAATCAAACAATGCATAAGAGGGAAGTTCCCGGCGGCCTTCTGCACACGCCAACATCAGTGCTGTGCGCTTGTCGTAGTCGCAGCCTTTGAATCACATGGCTGTCATGGCTGTCATAGCACCATGTCTGACTCTAAGAGTCTGGAGCAAAGTGTTCGTGGAGATGTCCATCGATTCTGATGGTATCACCCTGGTGCCACGCATTTGCAGTGAGTCTCATTACACTGGACCGCTTCGCTGAAACTGAAGATGAAGCTCCCTAGATCGTTTTTAGAATCTAGTGATAGGGTTCTCACCTGACAGACCAATGAATGCTAGTCGTTGTGATAGGCGGACACTTGTGTAGATCACCGAAAAACGCTTGTATCGTCCTGTATCCAGCAGCTCAACCAGGTGTGCAAACAAATTGTCTCATGACCTTCAAACAAAATCTGATGTATATCTGATGTGTACTGAAACACTGACAGATCTCTACACACCACCACCCCACATCACACAAGCCAACTGCATCGAATGCTGCCAGGTCACAGTCTGGGCTGAGGCCGCAAAGGGAGATCCTCAGGGCATGTACAGCCATAAGGCTCAACAGTGACCCTGACACTTGGGAGAGCTGTGTCAACTGTGTCAACACTTTAGCAGCTTTGCCCGAGCTGCAAGTTGTTGAGGTACTTGTTCTGTCCCGAAAAAGCAGCCTGGCACCTTAGAAATTTCAAACACACGGCAGACTATGTGGTTCACATTCAAACTGCCAAGCAACGTCCAGGCATCAAAGTCATCTCGTCGTGTATTTCAGGATTTCATGGCAATTCAAATGAAAAAAGAAGTCCCATCAATATCCAAGAAGAAACAACATGAAACAACAATAAATCTGAAGTCATAATCATACATATTCATAATCATGATCATATATCATATATATATGTATACACATACATTTATTATGTATATTACATGTATATAATATTATATATTACATGTATATAATATTATATAATTATATAATATATTCACATGTTAGTTCAATATTGCACACCTCCAAGCAGGTCACTTCTCGGTCCCACACAGCTCCTGTCCCGCATGGGTGGCATTGGCATCGTCCTGAAGGCGCACAAGAAATGGGCGAGTTCACCGACGCCGACACCGACTTCTTGACACACGAAACTCTGGAAACTTTGGAAACTTTGGAATATCAAACTTGGAAGATCCGTCGCTTGAATTGTCAGAAAGGTGATGAATGGCTACGAAAGATCACCTTTCAGCCTCACTTCGTGGAATTCTCGCTGAAGACATGGAAAGACGAAATTCAAGACGAACACGAGAAACAAACGAAATACGACGAGAAACAAACGAAATTCATGAAACGCATTCTGCCAAGGAACAGTCTCACCGTCCACACAGAAGCCGTGATGGGCGCCGCGGTGCATCAACTTCCGAGCACAACTCCTGTGGGATGTGGGCTTCATCTTTGATCCATAGATTCCATGGATGTCCAAAGAATCCATGGCTTAATGTTTGAAAATGTTTGAAATATGTTTCAAGTTGAAAGTCTTTGAAAGTCTGTGGATGTCTTTTTGATTCTTTTTGTGCCACATCTAAGAACATCCCATCTGGAGGAATCAGGTGCAATGCGCGAGCAAATCAAGAGGTATTATATATCCCAGAAAGCCAGAAAGCCAACAGCCAAAGTCCAGCAAAACCTCTCCGAAACACATCAGCATTCCCAAAGGTGTGCAAATAATATCAAATAATGCCCTACAGTCCCAGCTGTGAAAGTCCGATATAGCGAATATTCACTGAGCGTCCCCACTCATTGCCATGTCTGACGGCCTGCATCAGAACAAAATCTGAAATCGAAACTGAGTAAAGTTATGGATAGTTATGGTACATCTGTTACATAAGATGAATGTTGAGCCAAGTACTATGGTAGGATGTCAAGATACCTCTACACCCAAAGATAGAAAACATTGAGTGAAAGCAGATGAAAGCAGAACCCAAACGTTCCTACTACGTTCCTACTACGTTCCTACTACGTTCCTACTAGGTTTCTGCCATGGAAAACGTTCAAGGTACGACATCATACGACATCATACGACCATACGACCATCGATCCGCGACATGGTGTGATCCCAAGATCTCCCGAGGTCAACAGAGCCTCCATCAAGGGCGTTCGCCCAAAATTGTCCCGACCTGACCAATGTCAAAACATGTCAAAACCAATCGATTGGTCAATCTAGGTCAATCAAGACCATGGTTACCATATGTTACCATGGTTCAGCAATGTTGTTCCTAGAATCACTTTATCACTTTAGAATCACGATCACCGGCCCTTACTGAAACTGAATCGATTGGTGAAAACTTCTGCAGCGGCTGAGATCCGGACAGTCCATGTTGATCACATCCTCGTGCAGAAGCACCTGGCACAACTATACACATCTATGCAGAACTAACATAGCACATCATAGATCATCCTAGCACCAAGTGATTTCCGAGTGATTTCCACGAACTCAAACGGACAACGGAAGTCAACGGAGCTCGGAGCTGTGTGTTATCGGAGTACAAATCGAAGGCCTCGACGGCGCCATGATTGCCAGAGGCACACGCCAAGTGCAACGGCGTCCGTCTGTCATAATCTCCTGTCACCATGCTGTCACCATGAGATCAGACTCAACAGACTCAACAGACTCAACAGTCCATCTTCCATATCTTCCATGGGCCCATGGGTCTTCCATGGGTCCCGTTCAGTAGCCTCCCAGTAGGATGTATGATCTGCATTGATCTGCAATGCATTAATCTGTATTGATCTGTACGATGCATGCTATGCATGCTATGCATGCTATGCATGCTATGATGGTTCATGGATCGAATGGCCAAGTCATTTCTAAATCTGCACTTGTGCAAAACGCTTTACCATGCTTGAAGTTTGAAAAGGAGCTTCCTGGTTCTGCCTGCAGGACACTGGCATCCGTGCATCAAACAATAGAATGCAAGCTCTTGGCTCATTACCATTTCGGTAGAATTGCGACTAACAAAAAGTTGCCTCGAACCTGTGCTTCCCTTCGTGGTGTTTGCAACCAGAGTTGCGTTTCAAGTCCCGTCCTGCATTGGCATCCGCTCCTCAGGTGACTGCAGATTATTTGGACCCTTGCAAAAAAATTGCATCCCTTCGCTCGATTGGTTGAAGTCGGTTCAAATTGGTTCAACATTTGATTTGTTTCATCCAAGCTTTCTGGCCTCGATTGGTTCCTATGGGGGCCAGTTCTATGTTGGACATTTCTTTGCAGCTGGCACAGTGGTGCACTTCTTTGCCAAGCAGCGGAATTTCAAGAGACTGGTCAAAAACCTTGGAATCGACCAGAAGTCAGCGGGAAAGGGAATCCAAAAGGAACTTGGCTAATGTTCAGGAACTTTCTTGGACTCTCTTCGAAACATGTTTACATATGTTTATGCGAGTTTACATATGTTTACATATGTTTACATATGTTTACATATGTGAATATGTTTACTTCTTTATATATCTAGATAATGAAGAAAAATCCAGAGATCCAATGAGATCCAATGAGATCCATGCCAGATCTGCAGAGCGAATGCTGTCTTTTGGTCGTCCCAGGCACCACAGCTGTTGCGGGTCTGCTGCGGCAGCACAGAGCTCCGCCGCTTCGGCGAACTTGTCGAAGACTTCCTGTGAAAAATGTCAAATTTCATCCGAATTCAACGTGTTTCAACGTGTTTCAACGTGTTTCAACGTGTTTCAACGTGTTTCAACGTGTTTCAACCAATAAAGGATCAATGGTTTGAGATGCTTTGGGTATCTAGCAATCAAATCCTATCAATGATCAATGGTTTAGCCCTCGATCAGCTTTACTTATGACTGGTTCAGTTACGTTTAATGTGCATCCAAATCATCCAAAACTTCATAGTTTATCCATGGGTTCATTTGACAGGGTTGCACATCACTGAATTAGATGGACTAACATTAATAAATGTTGTTGGTCCAGAAGCCTGATCCAGCGTGCTATGCAATGATATGGTCGAAAAGCTCTGTTCACCTGGTTTCCACCAACCAAAGTTCAGCTTCAGACAAAAACTCACAAAACACGGCAATTCCAGCCTGCGGTGCATTGGAGTCTGCTTCGCTTTGCGCATCTTGACCAGAGTCATCAGATTCCCCTGTCCTTGGCGCTGCCACGTGACAGACAGCACCTTGTATCGATTTGCATCGTTCCTTTCGTTCCTTTCGTTCCTTTCGTTCCTTTCGTTCCTTTCGTTCCTTTTGCTTTGTGCCGACGACTTTCCCGGCATCGCACTTTTTGCACCGCACTTGGGCGTTTCGTTGTCCATGTCCATCCCATTGTATGACGTTTTCACATGTTTTCAGAGTCTGCATCTCACTTTCACCATCTTTCACCATCTTTCACCATCTTTCACCATCTTTCACCATCTTTCACCAAGCGTCAACGTGTGTCTCACCTTCAGCGACATGTCTTCTCCAAAGCCCAGCTGAGCCCCAGCATCATGAAGCCTAGCGCAAGACCGTCCCCCTTGTTTCCCATCCAATGCGCAAGTGCCACATGTCTTTTGTTCAAGGGTAACAGTGGGTCACACATCAGATATTGTCAGATCATATATCTCTTGTAACAGTATCTCTTCTCTAAAGCTTATTGCGAATAAACGGAGACTGCTCGACCCAAATCGATAGAGATTCTGACAAGCCCAGAGGCTGACGATGTGCTCCAGTGTCCACGACTCCCAAAAGAAAAACAAAACGGTTCCACGAAACATGGAAGCACGCGCGACGGAACATGCAGGACATCCCTGAGCCAAGGAGCGTTCGTGCAGCACCCATTTGTCGCTGCCGACCTAAGGTGAAGAATCATTTGCAGCAGAGATGTAAACTGAAAAACGATGCATCGAACGCAACTGAAGCAAGCCCAAAATAAGAGCGAAAGGATGTAAAATGTATCAAAATCTGACAGTGTCAGAACGCATCCATTCCTGATTCATTCTACGCTGCAGGACCAGCCTCCCGAGAAGAAGTTTCTTATCCATTTATCCATACTTATCCATACTTATCCAATGAGCATCAAAGAAAGGCAAAGGCTATTCGATGCTGCTCCGCTATTCACGGAGATTCGTTTTTTCAGGATATCCAGCTGACCCTATCGATCCCAACTCGGTCCCAACTTGTTCAAGCTGGTGAATGTTGCCTGTTGCCAAGTTACAGGCTTCCATCAAAGGTGTACGCGAAAAATTGTCCATACTATTGATCCTCAGACAACTCAGACTTGCCAAGCTTGTCCCAGGATGTCCCAGGCTTCTCCCAGGCCTTACCTTCCCTCACCTCTTGGACTAAAAAATGGCCAACATTTCGCAAAGAGAAACATGCCATGTTCGGCCGCCGAAACATTGGCCAAGGAACTGCGCTTTGGCGTCCTACAGTGGAGTGAACCAGTGGACAAGGATTGTCAACAGAAAGTTGCGTAAGTGTTTGCCGCATTTTGCATCCTTCTGCCCGCGAAAAAACATGAAAAAACGAGTTTGGCCACGGGAAGAAGTTGACTGGAGGAGAAAACTTGGATACTTCGAAAGCACAGCAATTTCACAAGTCCGCCATGTCTGCAACCCAAGTTGCTAGCAAAATCTTGATGACATCCACTTGACCTGACCAGGATTGTGTTACATTTTTTCCTGTGAGAGTGCTCGACCAAATTGCTTTACACAGATTGTCAATCAATGTTCATCATACTGTCCTCGCACCAATTCTCACCCCACTTCTCTGGTGTGTCCCATTTCGCTGGTGCCTTTGGACGCAGCCACGTGAAGCGGCGTCCGTCTGTCATAGTCGCAGCAGTTGGGGCTTTGCCCAGTCACCAACTTCCTCACCTTAAACATCAGTGAAAATTGGGGAGATCAGAATGTGAAAAAGGTCATGAATTAGAATTTACGGCCATGTTTTTCTCGGCAAGCAGGGCGATCTTCCAACTTCTGAAGTTTGCAATCCCAGTCTTTTCTGGCATTCGCTTCTAGTAGTTGGTTAGTAGTTTGGCAGAAGATCTACATTTTCTGAAGCCTACAGAACCTGATTTCGAGGACGTCTGGCCTCTGCCACATCTCCGCTGGCCGATGCGAAACACAAGGCCGCAGTGGTCATGTCCCTGCCAGGGAAGGGCTGGGCTGGGCTGGCTGATAGCACCGCTGCAATGTCCCAATGTCATCCAATGTCCCCTTTTTCACCATCACCTCCGGTGGACGATGTGTGTCTGCGCATCTCTGATGACGGACTTGTAGATCCTGTCGCAAGCCGGTGCAAACCAATTGGAATTACGCAACATGTTAGTACTCTTTGATATCTTTGATATTTTTTTTGTTTGTCTATACCCATATATCATACATAGACGTGCTATGACGTGCTACAGGCAACTTCTTGGTTTCAAGGTCGTGAACAGCTTTTGCGGCTTGACATCATGGTGGGCAGCACAGGAGGCCATGAGACAGGCTTGGAGTTTGAGGTCATAAGTTTATCTCCTGAACAACCAAGTTTATGCCTTCCGGTGTCTAACAGGTTTGAACATCTCCAGGACGTATGAGCTGGACAGTTTGCTGCGAGGAAAAACCTGGAGCTATCTGGAAACCAATCAGATCAGGTCCGATGAAGGAAAAGTATGGCAGCAGTTTTGCCAGCTCGTTTAACTATTTTAACTTGCTTATCTTTTTGCTGACTGTAAAGCAAAAGTAAAAGGCATGAGGATTTGGATGCCAGGTTGACAAGATGTAACAAGATATGACAAGATGTGACAAATGTCTGTCCTGCTGCCCACGGTGTTCTTCGGGAACTCGAACCTGCGTCGCTTTGAGATGCGGATCAGGTTCTCCATCACCTGCCCAAGCTCTCACGGCGCTTTCGGAGGGTGTGGAGTCGGAGATGGCATTGTTGCGCTATGGATATGGATAGAATTGGATAATGGATAGATATGGTTAGCATTGGTTAGCCCGGTTAGGCTGGAGCTCTGATTTGCTCCGAACAGGCTTAGTAACTTAATATATCTTAATATCATCGTGGGACCTCCGGGTTCCCTGGTGATGGAAACCCGCCACGCCAGACTGCCTGGACTCCGTCTGCGGGGAACGTTGCAATGGCAGACTCCCACGCAGAAACTGAGAACAGAACGAGAAAATGCCGTAGGATGCCGCAGTGATTTGTGAAAAGCTTTGGATTGTGGATTTCGGCTCGACCCTTCCTTGCACAGTCACAACATGCTGTAAGTATTAGAGTTGTTCTACCGCAAAGAGAAATTTAAGGGCTGAACATTTGGATAGAGAAGATGTGAGAAGAACAAGTTTATACAAGTTTAACAGTTTAACAAAGGATCAGCGATCTTCGCTAGCACCGAGTGCCGTGCCATTCAAGGCCAAGATCCTGCACAAAGTCTTGCTGCTCACATCAAAGGGCTCCGGCAAGCGGCCTGGGCTTTGCAGATGCAGAGTCAACCAAAAAAGGACGTGGTGGGCCAAAACATGGAGAAAACGTGGAGAAAACGAGATGCAGAAATGAAAACATCCAACTGAAAACACAACAGGAAACATCAGGTTTCGTAGCAAGTTCAAACCCTCTGTGCCTAGAAATTAGAGAGGAGATCATAGGAGATCGCTGAGACAATCTTCAAAACTTCAAAAAGAAACGCAATCCTGGGACGGAGAGGATGCCTTGCGCCGCATGTCTCAAGTTGGCATGTTTTGGAACAAGAAAGATCTGAGGACAGAATTCACCTTATCATTTTGCCCAACAGATCTGCTTCCGCTTTGGTGCGAAAATGTGTGAATTTTCTCTACACTGCGTTTTGATTCATGATGATTCATGGATCCCAGCTTTTGAGTTGAGGAAATGCATAGAGACATATAGAGACTATATCTAGAGATAGTCTAAAAAAGTCTAAAATCTCTAGATCTCTCTAGAGTTGTTGAGTCATTTTGAGGATCTCCCAAGGAACCAGCACACTGGACGCTGGGTGGCCATGCAGAGAAATGCAAACTCTGAGAACGTCTCTAAGCTGCGCCGCGTCTCTACAGAGACACCCTGACTTGACAACATCACCTGCATGGCCGCTGCATGGTTTCAGCAGAAACTTCCGCTCTGAAGGAGTTGTGCAATCGATGTTTGTTGATTCTTCTGCCTTGCTGGAATGATAATAGATATTAATAGTAGTAGTAGTAGTAGTAGAATTAGATGATAGTAATATTCGATGATGTTTGACTATGTTTGACTATCTGACTATCGGATGACATCGGGTGGCTTCTGAGATCCAGATTTCGGGAGTCAAGGTTTCCGTCTCAACTCGCAGGCATGTAGGAGTGCCGTTCCAAACTTCGGCCTGCCTCACCCTCAGAAATGATGTACAAATATGCAGTGGACTCATCCACATAGACCTGGGAAATCCGCGGGCAATTGGACCAATTGTCTCTTAAACGTCTCTTAAACGTATACCCTCAAGTACGAGGTATCTAGAATGGGTACCCCTGGAGGGGTCGACCACAAGGTTCTAAAATCATCCCCTGGGATGATTGTAGAACTTTACCTCTTATGATTTTAGAACCCTATATGTTGTCACACATATACATATATATATATATAAATAATTATATATATATAGTTAGATATAAATATATATATATAAAGATAGATTTATTTATATATATATATATGTATATATACCCTATTCAAAGCCGACTTTTGATATCTTCCCACATGTCCTCAAAGATCAGCCAACACTACATAGAGAAAAAACATCTCAGAACCTCTTGGGTCAAGAAGATTTATATTTATATATATATATATTTGAGTGTTGGAAGTTCCAAA
>Ga0126342_10014627_pt1 | contig 13833 bp, 20 predicted proteins | sample Cyp1metagenome_FD_92528 | JGI IMG/M metagenome (GOLD analysis project Ga0126342, IMG submission 92528) | Coral microbial communities from Lord Howe Island, Old Settlement Bay, Australia - Cyphastrea 1 metagenome | ecosystem: Host-associated > Invertebrates > Cnidaria > Coral ...
GATCATGTTAAATATACCATACCAAAAGAAACCTTACATTTCCTCAGGTTTCCCAAATTGATGTATTATCACATGGGGGTACACCCCCCCTCCAATACAAAAGTTAAGTCACGGGGATATATACATACAAACACACCAGTATATATTATTTGCACATACACATACCTATGTATATATATATATATATGTAATAACATACACATATACATGTATATATATATGATATGTATGTATATATATAATTTAGATTTATACATATACACATACACATACCATACATATACATATACATATACATATACATATAGATATACATATACATAAACATATACAAATACATACACATATGCATATACATATACACATACAGATACAGATACATATACATATGCATATATACATTTTTGCATATATACACAGAGAACGAGCATTCGTGGTGGATTTTGATTTTGCCACTTCATGCCACTTCAAGTGGCGTGCCACTTCAAGTGGCGTATGAAATCTCAAGTGGCGTGCCACTTTGAGTGGCGTGCTGACTGTGTAGCCTTCGCGTTCCGAGTGGCGTATGCTTCCGTCTGACGTGATTTGGGTGTGAGATTTTGCACCTGCCAGGGTTCATCAACTACTCGCTAGTTGTCTAAACATGTTGACGTGCTCAATGAACGGATCAGAAGTTCTAACGTTACTTATTTTTCTAAAAAGTAGCTAGCATGTTCACTCTGACAGAAGCGCTAGCGGCACTGCTCCGAGTCAGAATTCATCGTCTGTACTGTCATCAAAGGGTTCATCTAGCGCTGCAGCCGAACCTTCTGGCTCTTCCACTGGCTTGTGAGAACTTTCCACTCCGGCCATCCTTGGGCGCGTTGCGCTCTCACACCTATCTGCGATTTCAACTGCTTTAAGCGCACCTTGTGCTTGGAACTTCATCCACCAGCCACCAGCTGAAAGTTGAGACAGCCACTTTGGAATGGCTGAACAAGCCCTTGGCGTTCATATGGTAGAGCTCAAAGATGCACCGGTAATGATCAGCCAACTGCCAGTACCAGAGACTGGTGCCACGGTCGTTCTCCAGGCCCTCCACAATTGAAATATACCACCTCTATAGAATCACAATCCCCTCCAACCATGCGCGTCCCAACTTAGAATATCCTATACATTTGGGATCACCCCAGGTCAAAACCTACGAGTTGCCAACATGCTTAAAGTAAAATGGTTACACGAAAATCTAACCTCTCAATGTTATAAAGAAAATATAGCTCGATATTTACGGGTATCATTGTTATAAAAACAAAAAGAACCGGAGCACCGGAGCTTGGATGCACAGCAGCCATCCACGGCCCCACGAGTGAAACGAACCCCTGGCCTTCATAGAGAAGCGTCGCTCTAGGTCTGCTGCCACTGTCCATCTTGTGCATCAGCCTGCAAAGAGTAGAACAAGTTGGAAAAGCAGTACATAGTCGAAAACACGAACCGAAACAGAAACAAAACGCGAGACATCTAACTCCAAGTGTGATTTAAATCATAATCACTCGCCACCAACATCGATCTACTCACCATGCAGGCCCTCCAGCCTTCCAGTGTCCTTGATACTGGCAACTCATAGATTGCCAAACTCCATTGCCAAACTCATAGTTCTGGGTGCCAAAACCCTGCATTGAGAGTCTTTTCCATATTATGTTTATACATTCCGTACTTTCTTCTTGAAATAGGCAACCTTGGTTTTGCACAACTGGGGATTTGAAGGTTTCGCAATTAGATACGTCTTTTCTAATTAGAATCTCCTTTTTGCAAATTAAACCACAAGAAGTACCTGAAACGTGATTGAGCTTCAAAACCTTGGAGCCACAATCAGTTGCGGCCGGCGATGGACCAAAAAGATCCAAAAAGCTATCACTGCCCCGGTTTGGACTCTAACCCACTTGAGAAATGACTAGTGTTAATTTCCACTTTCCCTCCTGCGTGACGTCTTACATCCTAAGTATTGTCGGAGCAGCTATGGTGGTAGTAGTAGAAGTAGAAGTAGAAGTAGAAGTAGAAGTAGAAGCAGTAGTAGAAGAAGTAGTAGTAGTAGTGGTAGTGGTAGTGGTAGTAGTAGTAGTAGTAGTACTGGTAGTAGTGGTAGTAATGGTAGTAGTGGTAACAGGAGTAGTCGTAGTAGTGATAGTAATAATAGGAGTAGTAGTAGTAGTAGTAGCAGTAGTAATAGTGGTAACAGTATGTAGCAGTATGTAGCAGTAGTAGTAGTAGTAGTAGTAGTAGTAGTAGTACTAGTAGTAGTAGTAGTAGTAGTAGTGGTAGTAGCAGTAGTAGTAGCAGCAGTAGAAGTAGAAGTAGTCGTAGCCGTAGTCGTAGTAGTAGAAGTAGTAGTAGTAGTAGTAGAAGTAGTAGTAGTAGTAGTGGTAGTAGTAGCGGTAGTAGTAGCAGCCGTAAAAGAAGTAGTAGTAGCAGTAGTAATAGTAGCACGCGTCGTCGTAATCGTAGTCGTAGTCGGGATGTCCCACCGTCAGCATGCCACTTCAGCGTGCTCAATGTATACACATATACATATACACATAGACACATAAATGCATATTTACATATATACAAATATACATATATACATATTTACATATATACATATTTAAATTTATACATATTTAAATTTATACATATGTATCTACATATATACACACATGTAATATATGTATATATTTTTACACACACACATATTACATATATACATACATATATATATACATATACGTATATACATAATATATACATACACATATTATATACATATACACATGTATATTTGCATTTACATTTGCAATCATTTACATATAATAACATACATAATATACATAATATGTCATTCACATATTTTATTGCTAAAGCATGCTAATGAAGGGACTGTATGTTCGATTTTTCAACTATTGGAAGAGAAAATTCAAATAACTTTTGACATTTTGTCCCCACAACTGCTGTCAAGTGACGGCACAGCCTTTGTAACGCGAACGAAGACACTGTTGACATAACGGGCACCATTGTAACCGTAGCAGTCCTGCATGAAGTTGCGCGGCCTTTAAAAAGATGAGTTTACTTTTACAGGTACATTCCTGAAATGAAACATGTACCCAAAACAAATGAAAAAGATTGAAAAAGAACACCTTCAGCAGATAGAGGCCTGAATGTCAGTGTCGATTTTGTAATCATCCGCCCGTTCCATCATCGCATTCTTCATCACAGTCTGCTTCCCGATCGCAAAGTGGTCACATGTGTACTCTTCGGGTTTGTCGGCATTCATCCCACACTCATCCGCTGTAGCCAAATGAGTATCTTCAAACAAAATATAGTCGCCTCGCAGGGCAATAAAATGGTTCAAACTTGGGCTACATGTAGCTTATTATAGCTTATTGTAGCTTTGTCTGAAAATGGGATACTCCAAAATCATCCAAAATCCAATTGGTCATCGTCATTTTCCCCATTAAATTGCCATATGTGTGAAGGACCCAATTGGTACCCACAATTTCCAACAGACCCACTGGCCACATGGTTGGCTACTATCCCCGATGCATACCAAACGACATACCAATGATTCTTAATTGAACCCCCAATATTATACCATGTATTGCTCTTTAAAATAGCATGTTCCGTGGCATTTTCCATGGTGAAACATGACCATTTTCCATCATTTTCCCAAAAGTAGCGCGGTGCCTTGATCCATGCCCAACTTCTCAAATTCAGCGATGAGTTTCTTGGAGTCCACATGGCAATCGTCCGAAACCAGCCAGGGCTTCGGCAAATGGAGCCTGGCAGGGGTGATTTGGAAAGCCCTTGGGATTTCATGGGGAAAACCCCTATGGTTTCCATCCAGTGATCCCTATGGTTTCCGATGTTTCCGTTTCATGGGATATGAATGGAGCAATGAGGTATACCGATGGGATTTAACAGGATTTTAACGGAAGATTACTGGGAAATAATGGGATAAACCCCGACTGTCTACAGAATTTCCTACAGAAACCCAAGCCCACATCCATAAAAGGGTCTTTGCAATGGTGAGAAGCTAGGTTCTGGGTTTCCACGCGCAGGACTGTCCACAATAAGGGGTTTCCACGCCAAAATGACGGTAGATAGAGAGATTTTGTAGAGGGTCATGGATGGGGAAATACTCACCTGAATTATGCGCCACATTATCCACATTGACATGATGATGTGAAAACTGACCATGACAGTCGTCCGTAAGTCGATCTCTGGCATCCGCATGCTTGGTGTGGTCAAGTGCTTCACCCTGATTCCATGCGGAGATTGGACGTATGAGATACGTATGAGTGCCCACTGCACTCAACAATATTGAACATAATTCAAATATGCTACCTATTCCTAAAAAACTAGCAGGTTTTCCATTCAAAACCGAGAAAAAAATATATATATATATATATTATATTATTATATAGTTTTTTTTTTTAAAAAAAGGGGACCCATCTTTGCAATCAACAGCCAGGATGATGTTCGGACTACATCCCAACTTTTGGGCGTCGTTTCATGGTGGCAGGGAGCGTTTTCAGCTGCCCAAAGGCTTTGGTGACGTCGCAGATCACAAACTCGATGCCCTCGTCCTGGTGAAGTTGTTTCACCTGCCGGTGGTTTCAAGCTGAGAAAAAAAAAAAAATGAAATTGTAATCCCTTCCCCCCTAATATTAAACACCCCCTTAGAAACCATGGTTTAGTAGGGAAATTCCACATAATTGGAACCATTTATGGGGTGTCTACTGTAATATTAGGGTGATGGGATTAAATTATACCCTTGTTTCACCCGAAATATCCCGAAATGATCATTAAAATGATGCGCTTTTGATTTTGAAAATCATAAACCACGTCATAGTTGAGAGCCACCAGTCAGTTTGGTTTGTTAAAAAGGTGATGGTGCCTACGCGCTGACGTACCCTACCTGGAAATGTTGAAACAACCATTAGCAAACATGAAAATGGTTCCCTCATGTTCCCTCGACCATGCCAGATCGTATTTCGGGTGCACAAACAGCCACATTGATAGGAAACGACCAGTTGTCCAATGTGGTGTTATTTTAGCTTGGGATCATCCCATTTTACTGGCTGATTCTCCCATCCCCCCAATATCAAAGCCTCCCATGACTGGGCCCCAAGGGTTTCGGTCAGTTCAGGGGGTTATTATGGGTTATTGAATATTGAGGGGAATCCAATTTTGGAGTTTGGAGATTTCCTAAAATGGGCACAACCAGGGGGATACCCCCAAATCACCAAACATTTTCTCAAAAATTAAAACATGTTAGTATTGAAACCCATGGTTTTGGGATGCTTTGGGGATCCTCCATTTTAAGACAGCTCCAAGTGGGCACGGTGAAAACAGTCAGTTTTCTGCCTCAGCCGCTCGCATGTCCACAATGTCCAAAGTGATCACTTTGGTGTTCAAGCGCAAGGCACGGCACTGGTCAGCGAACCACAGAGCGGAACCTCCGCCTACCAAGGAAGAAGAACGGGTGCCATGGGTGATGCTGCGGTCATGTTGCCATCTGGCTGAAATTTCCTGAACAAATAAACAATTATTAAATCATCATCCTAAATATATGGTTTAAAACTACGCATTAGGTTTGAAATCACCAGCCAGGTGTGGTGTTTTGATAAAGGTTCAACATGTTATATAAATTTACATACAATATACTTTCGGGGGGCTGCCACATTGATGGCGGCAACCCCAATGGTGAAATTGTTCGTGTCTTCTCAGCACCGGAGGAAGACACAACCTCCTGTAAAATTCTCCATTTCAAGGGATGCCTGGATGCCTCCCAAAAACAGCAACAATGACAATCATGACAATCCTAACTCTACCATGCAAACCTCCGTGGAAAAAAATGACCCCTTGGACCCCTTGGATTGCCCACAAACCCCACTTAACCCATGTTTTTTAAGTTGACACCTGCAGTGCCAAGATCGAAGATGGTGCCAGGTTTGAGGCGTTGCAACAAACGCTGGTAATTCGCCAGGGAAATGGAATCCTTCATCAACACTGCCCCGCGCCAACTGCGAGATCCCTTCTTCTCATTTGCGTAGATGCCATTATGCATTCGCATGATGAACTCCTCATGTTTCGATTGAAAGCGAAAAAGACTTCGTGTACCAACAAACTAAGTGTAGATCGAGATGGAAGCCACCGAATTTGTCCGCCCTGTCAATGGAAATAACTCTTTGATTTTACTTAACATTTACGAATTTATGATATTTTTTATTATCACATTTATCACTTATCGGGTCTGACAAATACAGCTCCAAAATCTCCAAGGTCCTCTTGTTTCTTTGGTTTTCCTTGGTTTCCTTGATATTTTTCTGGACATTTCTGGACATCTTCCAACCCTTGGCGTCCGCCCATGGGGCCCATGATGGTCCATGTTCAGTCCTTGGACAGCACGGAGTCCCAGGAACGTTCTCGCAGGTCCTGGAGGTGGATATCGGGGTCCTGCTCCAATTCGCGAAGATGCGAGTTGTAGTCGTTGTGATCGAAGGCTGGGGTTTTGCCAGCTTTTCCATCCTGGAAACGTGCGAAAATCATGGGACAAGCAGGAAGACCATCAGAAAACCATGGGAAAATCCTGGGGTATATCTCCAAGAATAGGACAAGGATGGATGATGTTTCTCAATATGTACTGGAGGTCAATGTGATGTGCATTCGTTGCCCAAAAAATTAGAACTGAAATTTCCGTGCAACGGAAAAATCAAAGAAGGCGCTTTGAAGTAGAAGTGGAAAGGAGTAGAGACAGAGAAGTGACAGTAGCAAAAACATATGAAAAAAGGGAAGAAAGTAGAGAAGTGAAGGAAATAGAGGAGTGTGAAGACGGAAGAGCCGTGAAGAAGAGTAGAGACATGTAGAGACTAGAGAAACGAAGAAAACAGAGAAGTGAACGAAGCATGGCATAGAACTGAAGAGAGCAGAGGAATGAGGTTGAACCACGGTATCCGTGGGAACTTTGGGCTGAACCGTGGGGATCCTCGGGTATCCGGCAACTCATTGCGGACGAAAGTAAAGAAAGAGAATGAGGTAATGAGGTGTCAAGTCAAGGTTCAAAGGATTTCAAAGGTGTCAATGAAAGGGAAACATACGGATCAAGAGGAAGGCTAGGGGTCTGAAGAAAAGGTCAAGAGAATGAGATATCACGATTCAAAGGTCAATGAAGGGGAACCGTAGGGTTGGCAACAGAAAAACTATTCAACGGAATGGGATGATGTCAAGATTTGGAACTATCAAAAAAACGAAATGTCAAGAGAACAGTATCTCGAGAACAGGAGACGCCAAGAGAAAGGAGTCCAAGAGAAAGGCATGCCAAGAGAAAGATCTGGTCAAGAGACCGACTCAAAAAAAATGGTGCCATCAGAGCAGAACGTCGGTGCCATCAGAGCAGGACGTCAAGAGAAGGAGGTGTCCAGGAGAAAAGCGGGTCAGGGGGAAGAGAGATAAAAGAAAAATGTCCCAACAAAAGAAATGCTAAGAGAAAGAGACGCCGAAGAAAAAAAATGTCAAACGAATTGAAGCGGACCACCGTTTTGGGTGGTCTCGATGCGCTCCTATGTTTGCGTGTTCCCAAGTTTTCCACAATTTCGCAATTTCCAACGCCCGGATTGCCCGGGTTGCCCGGGTTCTACTTTCATTATGTTATGTTGGTGCACTTATGCATCACGGACATGCATGTGGCGACATGACTGGGCACCCATGAGGTTCTCATAATTTGATTCCAACGCTGGTGTCTAAATATTATTGCTGAAAGGCCCCCTTAATTTACATATCTTGTCTGACGTGCCTTTTCAACAGGCAACCTGGATTTTCAGCGCCCATTCAGGGCTGAAAAAAAAATCAGGAAAAATTGTGCGTGAGGCCCAAACGCCAAATGAAATCTAGCGTCTCACCTTTCTGGTGCCCCAGTTAGCGGCTGAATTGTTTGGACAAACATGCCTGGCTAAAAACCAGTGACCCATGCCTCTCACTACCTCTCATGTTGAAATTCCAACTTTGGATGAAAATTTAAGCTGGACGTTTGGCCTATAATTTTACGTTTGCGCGTCGTGTTTATAAAGAAATGTTTTCGTTTCCTTCGTTTCCAACCGCGACAATGCCACTAGCAGAGTCCTGCGCTTCGGGTTCCAGCACACCATTCTTCGTTGCTGGATCTGCCAAGTTCAACAACCCATTCTTCACTTCGAAGTCTGAGTGTGGGAAACCATTCGTTTCCGTGCAAGGCGCCATCAGGAACGAGGATGCGAAAATGACGCCGGGTTTCCGGCTGCAGAGAATTTCAATAAACATGATATGTTAACTTCTTCGCTTCATCTGTCAATGTTTGTTCGTTTCTTCTTCGATCTCTTCCAATTGGCCGAGCCAACGGCAAAATTGGTACAACGCAGCCAATTGCATTCGATGCGTGCAATTTTCGTGCGTGAAGATCCCCATCATGGTGCAGAGGTTTGCAAAACAAAAACACGCAAAAATTGACACATGACCATTTGGAAAGATTCATAGAAACACAATTGCCATACTCTCCTCATCATGATACCGTTCATAAAATTTGGTGGCCCAAATATGCCCAAATGCTAGCCGTCTTGGATCGACTTGCCACCAGCTACTTCCCCCCCTGCTAATCCTGCCGGAAACTTTGGCCGTATAGGCGAACATCATACCCGTTTGGGCTAATCACTTCGTTAAATGTGCGGGTCGGGACGTTTTTCCCCATTGACCTCTTGATGCCCAAACCTTGTCACCGGGACCCTGACATCTTTGCTCCCTTGCATTTCGTCCATTAGCAGGTAAATGATTGCCCGGGTCATGGTATTCAGGTAACCGCCGTTCAACATACTATACAATATGTTTTTCATTCATGTTGCTGCGTTCCACCAGCCCCATTTAAATACATAAACATCTGCAACCAGAAAATTTAAAGCGTCCGATCCGAATGTGTCCAATTCACGACCGATTCAAATGGGTGTTTCTGAGAATTCGACTTTATAGTTCCCCTTTGGGAAATTAGTTGCAGTTGTAATTTTACTAAAACATAATAAAACACATAACACCATCCTTTCCAAGTGACTGTTTTCTGGAGGAATGAGCCTACGCGCGCGCTATGCAAGCACTACTTGAGGCCAGGGTGGGGGAAAAAATGCCTAAAACAACAGTTCATAGAAATTTTTTAATTTCAATTATAACAGTCTAAGCACAGATTTTTAATACTGTTGATTACTTCATTTTTTCAACAATATCAAAACTATAGTGAAAATCACAACAGTCAAAGTATAGTTACCTCATCCATTTTTCAAAATCACAACAGTTCAAAGAATAATACCAAAAAAAAACATAACAGCAAAATAATAAAACCCAAAAACCGAACAATCAACAAACAACAGCAAAATCATCACTACTTACCATCAATCACCTCATTCATTTTTCGCAAAATCATCACTGCCACCTATATCATCATCTCATTGATTTTCATAAATCATAACTACTAACCATCTATTACCTCATCCATTTTATAAAAATTACAACAGTCAATACATCATCACCTCATCCATTCCATCCCCAAAACGGAACAACCAAACAACAAACAAAAAAAACAGACCAAGCAAAGCACGATATAAAAATCAAAACAGAGAACAACAATAAATATAAATCTATACCCTGTAATAATCCTATCTTAATCATCCATAATTCCAATTAAAAAAAAATATATTAGAAATATGTTAGTAATAAATGTCTTCAATAATTACGAATTTAAAATGAAATGCCTGTATTCCTATTGTACTATCTTTATCTTGGTTTTCTCTTATGTCGGCTTTTATTTCTTCAACTGCTTTCTCTAATAGTTCATCTACATTATCTTCATCCACATATTCATCAAAATCATACATAAAATAAATCTCTACAAAATTCCGGTAAAACTCAGTGGATGCGGGAAGTGTACCAGAATAAATACTTGTGCGATTTCAAGATGCAGCAACCAATAAGTGAACAACAGCCAGTGGAGCGAAGCTATTAACCCCTATTTTGCGGGCACCTTGGGCCAAACATTGTTGGCCAAGTACATGTTTTGGACCAAAACCCCGGATTACAGGATTAAGGAAATGAGTTATCATTGTTGATAACTATTGAATAGCCTATTCCCGTTGTAAAACCCCTGACATTATGCACACTTTACATTCAGTGGCAACAACTCCGATACACCCCCTCTCGAGTGACTCCGGCCAGTGGTTCGATCGACACCAACCTAGTCTTCTGGAGTTTTCTTGTATGGAAGAATGCGTGGAGCCTTCTTCTTATACCTCTTCTTCACATTGGCCTTAGGTTTCGGATTGTCCTGAGTAGGTACAGATACTGGCTTGGCATCAGCGTACGAAGGCTGCAGAGATTCATCAAAATTCTCGTGCATCTTCAGACCAGTGATGACCAGTGTTCGTGGTACGGGTGACCACATATCCATTGATTATTCCCAGAAGGTCCAACGCGGGTCCCCAAGGTTCACCTGCTAATCCCTTAGTGAAGATATCAACTTTCTGGTAGCGGCTGGCAACTAGCTGCAGCTCCACATCATCCTTGTCCAGCTCCTCCTTGAGGCTGCCTAAGTTGATACGATGGGTCCGCTTCATATGCCGTAAACACTTGGAATAGCCAGCAGAAACCACTTTTGCTGTGGCTTCGTTATCCTCACGGATCAACAAGCGCACTGACTTTCTGAATAGGACTGAAAACAGCTCAAGCAACGGCAAACCCTCATCAAATAGAGTAGTAACCATAGCTGCAGCTTCAACTTCAGTTGTTGATCTAGAGACCGCACCCTGCTTTTTGGACATCCAAGTCAATGGAAAACGGGTATTCTTTCCACTTAGTTGTACCCACCCACCGGTAGTGGAATATGTGTGCTCGTCATCACCAGAAAAGTCCGCATCGCAAAACAGTTCAACGTAAATGTCATGCAAATCATCACCTACGTGGCCAGTGAGTAAGTGGTCTTTAGTTTCATTCAAATAACTAATCGCCCTGAAAAAATGGTTGTCACACTCCGTGGTCCACTGTTGTACCTTAGTAGCCAACCAAGTGGTCACTCTCAGCATGTCAGGCCGAGATAATCGCGCCAACCGCGTCAGTTTCATGAGCACAGAGCTCGCTGAACCTGCAAGTTCGCCCTTAGCTGGAGGGTCCTCAATCATAGTGGTCTTTGAGAGAAAAGGTGTGCTAACCTTCTTGAGTTTTGAGTGACCTATCAGTCGAACATAGTCATTGACAATGCTCCCACCATAGGCCCTCATGTCGAAGGCGAATAGTTCTTGATTTCTGAACTCTACAGATGAATGATGTCCTCCCAAGAACCAACCAAGGTCACCGATGTCATCCAACATGATTCTTTTAGAAAGGTCTGCCCAAAAGGAATCGTGGTATGAACTGCCTCCGCTCAAAACGAAGTCATCCACATAAACAACCAATGCCAGATGACCATAGGATGGAAACACATATGTGCTTGGGAATTCTGGAATCTTCGTGGCACCAATGTCTACCAGCTCCTGCTCCAGTTTCCTTTCCCAATGTGCTCCGGCCTCTGGATGGCCATACAAGCTGCGAAGCAGCCTGATGACCGGCCTCCGGTACAAGGGTTTTCTTTCCATCTGAGTCAAACCAAGTTTCCGGCCAAACCTCCCTGGGCAACCTGACCCATGTTTCGGCCAATGAGTTCAAAACACTCTCTAGGTACGCCTTGATGGCGTCTGCTGACGAAATCTTGTGGCCCTTCAGCAGCCCGTATGCTATGATGGCGTTGGCCGCAGTGATCGAAGCTGGGGACGCGCTCATGGTTTGATATAGCGCGACATTTCCCTTCGCAGTCTTCGCTGCGTCACTCCTGTAGCATACTCTACCTTTGAGGGTTCTGAACTTTGGTTCTAGCTCAACGTTCTTCTCGCTACATATGGCTAGTAGGTCTGCTAGGTGGATGGTCTGGCCATTTTCCATGGCTCGTCTTTTCACCACCTCTTCCTCCTCAACCGATCCCAAATCCCATGTGCCCATGTCCCCAATCCCGTCGAACTCCTTCTTGATCGCAGCTATCGCGTCAGCGCGCGAGAGAACTTCTGACCTCGGGAGCTGTCTGGTGACTGCTGCTGGCTGCAACTCTTCGTCGTCATCAGGCCTCGGTGGGCATATGGGTACTTCATCTTCAGGGAACTGATCTGGAGCTCTGGATGGTTCGTATTCAGTTTCTACACCATCCTGTATCGGTTTCGGGGTTGGTCCCACTGATTCGCCACGTCTGGAGAAGATGGCGTCAAACCTTGTCTTGCATTCTTGTGAGTGTCGGTTGTCCCATGGAGCATCCTGCACATCCCTTGGTGAAGCCATGTTTCATCAACCTTGACCATGTTATGTAGGCGTGTCTTGGAGGAGGAGGAGGAGGAGGAGGAGCGTCAACAGGTAAAGAAGCAATGTACACATCATATGGCAAAACCCCTTCCACGAAAGACCTATCATAGATAGTTTTCTTGATTTTTTTCTCCTCATCTGACATTTGTCACATGGCATTATGCGCAGCTAGTGCAAGAGGAAATTCAATGTATTAGTCCAAGATTTTCACATTGCCACGATACCGAAGCCCAGGGGCTAGGTGCCAACCGGCAAACAACCCCGGACGAGTTGTGGGCTCTGCCATGCCGTCCCCCTTGGAACATCTTGGAACGATAGAAAACCAACGCGCCTTTGGGAAAAACATGTTCCGGTTTTGGGAAAAACATGCTCCACTTTTGGTGAAAAACTGTCTCGGTTTGGGAAGAGATTGGCTCGGTTTTTGGATTGGCTTGGGGCAAAGTTCAAGTCTCACTGTTTTGAACGCTGAACATTTTTGGTTTTTGAATTTTTGAGGTTTTAGGAGTGGGTGTCATTAAAAATAAGTCAACCGGTGGGAAGTTGGAAAGGTAAATTGTTCAAACCTATAAATTTTGATGTTGAAAATTGGGTCTGGCTCCGTTACTCAAAGTCTTGCGCGTGAAGGCACGCAGAGATGACATCAGGACAAATCTAATGCGACTGACTGAAGATAAAAAAAATATTTAAACAAACATTGAAATATATAATCAAATATAGACACGAAATGCCTTGTTAATTTGTAAGTAGTGGAGTTGAAATCCCGATGACAAATGAAACCTTTGACTTTATTTGGAATGGTTTTGGAAACAAAGAACTGACTGACAGCGAAGCGTCTTCTTCGTCTGAAGAAGGTGATAAAACAGGTTTGCTTGTTGAAAAGGCTAGAAAATGCTGAATGGAAAAAGCAGGACGACGGATATTACAACGAAAACCGAACGACGAAAAGTATTTCCAAAGACATTACCAAGAGAAAACGAAACAACCGTGCGTATGCGACATATGCGGTTCTGACTTAAGTTGTAAATCAAACTTGGCAAAACACAAGAAAACGAAGAAGTGCCAAAGGTGCTTAGTGTAAGTTCAGTATGATTTTATGATACATGAAAATATCATAACATTATAATCTAAGAACCACCATGTACAGTTCGCTAGATGCTTTGCGGCCGACTTTATAGAGAATAGCCTGGTATAAACTGGACTGGCCACATGTTTGGAGTCTATAAAGTGGAAAGCCAACATGTTTTGTTTATAAAGTCAAAATCCAACGTTAGTATAAAGTCGCCTGGCCGCGTAAAAAAATAAAATTCGATGTAGGTTTTTGAGGGTACTTGTGAACATGTCCCATGACTATAAAGTGAGATGCCGAACATCCAGATAGTAATACTTGTGTCGAACAGTGGCACTATAATGTGGATTTCCTACTAAACA
>Ga0126342_10014628_pt1 | contig 13832 bp, 8 predicted proteins | sample Cyp1metagenome_FD_92528 | JGI IMG/M metagenome (GOLD analysis project Ga0126342, IMG submission 92528) | Coral microbial communities from Lord Howe Island, Old Settlement Bay, Australia - Cyphastrea 1 metagenome | ecosystem: Host-associated > Invertebrates > Cnidaria > Coral ...
ATGTCACATGTAGCATATATGTTTGTATATGTGCTGCAGCCATTTTAGTGCTTTCAGCTACCTTCGAGCTGACTGAGTGAAAAGGTGCTGATCAGTGCTCAGGAGTGTTCATCAGATTTAAGAACCCAAATTCTCTGTTCAATATTATATTATATATATATATACATCCTCAAGATCCCCAACGTATTGATACATGTGCAGATCTCCATCCTGGCAACAGCTCCGGTCATCTTCAGAAATAACCTCCGGTCATCGTTCGGGTGGCAATGGACAAAGGGCTCAACAGATCTCCATTTCGTTTGGGGATTTCCTACCGGGGATTTCCGCCCCCAATCACCAGGGATCTATGGCATTGGTGCTGTGCGAAGCAAAGCAGGGGAGCCCGGGATTTTCGGAGTCAATCCCAGGGGATTGGGGATGGATTCATCCCATTCCATCATAGTCCATTAGGATCATAATCCCATTGGGGATGATATGAATGGGATATGATGGGAATCATTAATCCATTAGGATGATGGAATATGATTATAAATATATTATGATATAATGATTCCATTATAATATAATGATTCCATTAGGATTATATCATGGAATATTCTTATCATCCCTAATGGAATAATATCCCACAATATGATAAGAATATGCCATGATTTTTTATATTCCATGATAAGGAACGATATGGCATCATCCAATTAAATCATATATTCCATCACCTGGTTGGTGGTTGAGCCACCTACCCCTCTGAAAAAATGATGGAGTTAGTGAGTTGGGATTACCCTCTGGTAGACGTTTACAGTTTGCGAACTGGAAAATCAATGAAAATCACCACCACTCTTTTAGTTCGGTAAATCAACGAACTTTCTATGGGCCATTTTCTATGTCGCTATGTAACTTAAATTACCAGAGGGTACTGTATGGATTGAAGTAATTGGAGAATATCAACATGGCGAATAGCAAACATGGTACCTGTAATATCCCGGAATCTCATTTTGATTTTGATCAACCATTTTTCCAGATTCCACTATATGGGATTGATCATGTTGATCTTTATCAAGAATTGAAGTGCCAAATGTTCAAAATATATCAACATATAAAATCCAATGTGCTGCAGTATATGCGTGTAAATAGTAATCATCCTTAATCAGTGTGGTTGTTTCTTCAATTGATAAATCATCGGATAAATCGGATACCCCAGACTTTATTTTTTTGTTATGCGATAAATCATTATTTTCCCATTAGAATTGCAGTTTGCTGTTTTTAGCTGTTCCCGGTTTTTACACGGACCATATTTCTGGTAGCATGGTCAATGGTTGCATGACTGACTTCATTTGAATGTGGCGCTTGTTGCTGTTTGCCTCCGGAGAGTTCGAAACTGGGCCTCTTGGGAGCCAAAACATTGACCCATGGTCTGTTTGGAAGGATACATGTAGCATCATGTACTGTGGGAGGTCTGAATGGAGAGAACTGGGGTAGCCCCAAAAACATGACATACTCGACAATTTTGATGTTGTTTTCTAGGAATTCGCAGGATGTGTCTGTCGAATGCTGGGGTCTGCCTAAAACATCTAAAACTCTATAACCCAAACTCCATATCAATTTTCAGTATGCTCTGGTAAACATACAAAAAACTATGGAAAGATCCACCACTTTGAATGGGTAAATCAGCTATTTCGACTGGGCCATTTTCAGTAGCAAACATGTTTAGTCATCACCAGAGGGTAATCCCATTAAAAAACGGTTAAATCCCATTAACATCCCATTAAAATCCCATGATATTCCCATTGTTTACCGACCTGACGGATCCCATATCCTGACGGATCCCATCTCCTGGCGACCTGGCGGATCAAGGCTCAGTTCCAATGGACGAAAGGTGGAACAGAAGGATATCTTGCCCATCTGGCTTGATTCATTTGGATTTTTAGTGGATGTAATATGGTGAAACCAAACGTGAATGGAGTAATAATAGTAATATACGTGCTATATATATATGTGTAGGTGTGTGTTCCTACGCCCCACGGGATTAAAATGAAACGATTCTGATTCCATTCTTAATTTCTGATTTTTATTTTCGGTTCTAATTAACTGTTTAACTGTGACAAAACAGGTCTGCACAGCGAAAGAAAAAAGTCGTGTGAGTGTTTATTAATATAGGACTGGGTAATATGATGTATCCATTAATTTAAATTATTTGGTATTATATGGAGCATGGCACCCCCGAATTGAGTGGCTGCAATATGGTGTAACCACTCAAATGACACTTGCAGTGAACAAAAACCTTGCACCAGAGGAAAAAGAAGTGGAAACAAATTCAAGATTGGGGAAAGTTATAACAATAATCAATAATACAGAATGTAAAATCCTACTAAAATAGTGACAAAGAACTGTTATATTTTTTTGGGGTTGCTATACATTAAAATCACTTGGCATCAATCGAAGTAGCTCAGAAGCTGCCCAAGCTGTTGTCGTTGGTCGCGTCCAGCCTGTTATGAGACAGTATCATGTGAGGATCATGGCTCTCAATCGGCCGAAGTTTCCACATCTCCCTCCCCTCCTCTTCGTTGTTTGGCTGGGGGGGCTAGCTGTTGTGGTCTGTGACGAGGCTATGACAAGACGATCAGGTGCTAGAGTTCTTGCTCAAGCAGCTGGCCGCCATTCCGGTGCTATCTCTCGATGACCGGATTCGGATCTAACAGAAAGTAGCTAACTGTATTCTAGCCCAACCTTAACCATTTGGCAAAGGATGATCCCAATTTGATTTTTTTGGGGTGTCATTGATGAACATCTAAACATGATGTTTGATAATCCCACTTGTTGAATAAATTTCATAATAATCGTATAATATGTTTACAATCCTTGGCCCAGTATATAGTATTCCTAATGCCATCCCAAATTAATTGAGGCTAGCATCCCAATCATTCTTGGATTTTGCTGAGTTTTGCATAGTATATCATTCTGACAATACATTGTGATAAAAAACAATATTGATGTCTATCCCAGTTAGTATGTGGTCATATGAAATGTGATTATATAATATACATATATGTTTATATAGTACGCTTATATTATATGATTGTATATGTTTACATATATATAGTATAATATATATATATATATGCATATATAATCTGTATATAATAATATACACACACATATATATATATATATATAATCTGTATAGTATAATATTGTACATTGTTTCCATGCTAGATGTATACACCATCTACCATGGTTCCCACATTGGTGCATCAAACAGCCAGGAAAATGGTGGACCTTGAGTTCATGAGGCGGGACGTGATTTTTTGTCATGTCGGGAGGGGGGAAAGCCGTTTCTTACATCTAATCTTTGGTATGTTGCTAGCCCAATTCTTACATCCAATCTGGTGGGACTCAAGTACATCCAATTTGGTTTTGAATGGTTTCATCCAATCTGGTTTTGGCATTTTGCACCTACCCCCAATTTTTGGGAAACACTCGAATGAATCTCGCTGCCCCAATGCAAGACAATACAGCATATTGCTTTGTATGCATCACAGGCAAGCCCGTGGGTGATTGAGAAAAAAATGGTTGCAAAACCATGTAACCACCGCCAGAAAGTGTGGATATTGTTATTTAGTGCATCTATGTTCCGCATTTGTGGATAAGAGATTTATATAGGTACTCAAAAAAAACAATTTTAATGTCACAAAATCAAATTCAAGTTTGGTTTTACGTTTTCTCATTATCTACACGTTCATCTACCCTCTGGTAATTTAACATAGCTATTGAAAATGGCCATAGAAATAGTGGATTTTCCCATTAAAAATGGTGATTTTCCATAGTTATGTAACAAATTACCAGAGGGTAAATGGATTTTTCCAAGCAAGGCATGTTCCCTGGGCTGCAGGCCGGGCGAGGCTGATTTCCTGGAGGTCTTGGAGCCAAGACAGAGGCGCGCGCGCTCTTCGTCGGGACCGTCCTGGGGTGGTTCACCATGCAATTTCCAAGACCCTCTGGTTATGTCAAAATAGCTATTGAAAATGGCCATTTATAGTGGATTTTCACACTAAAAATTGTGATTTTCCATAGTTATGTTAGTTTACCAGAGGGTATGAATACCAGCTGTAGTAATTTTAATAAGATATTGGGATATATATTACTATAGTTACCCTCTGGTAAACTAACATAACTATGGCAAATCGTCATCTTGAAAAGGTAAATCAACTATATCTATGGACCATGTTCAATTGCTATGTTAGTTTACCGGAGGGTATATATTGTTTTTCAACCATACAAAAGGGATGATTAGATGACATGGATATTTTTGGGATGGGTTAAAACCGCCGACCAGATAAAAACATTGATTTATATAAGCATATTTATCCAATGAAACATTGATGATATTGTAGTAATTGATAAATATAACCGCCTGGGTTTTTGTGGATGAACTAACCCATAGTCGGGATACCTATTGACATGCGGATTTTGTCAAAAAACATGGGATTTGCCTCCCGATTCATGGCATCATCAAATTTGGAAAAGAACATGCGACATACGCCTTGAACCGACCACCGACCACCTTTTTTTGGAAGGCACTGAGTTTTGCAGCTGTGGGCGTGCTAGATTACTAGATAAACCTTGGTGAATGGATACAACCCATGGGTTGTGCCATTTTGTTTTGGCCTGTGGGTGAAATCTGTCATATGCCAAAAGATTGATTGTTTGTTTCAAAGCCCCATATCACTATAGATTCATTGGAATTCATCGTACATCCCAATGAATATTGGTTTAAAAAGTGGCCAACCGGGTGGCCCCGGTGGCCCCTTGACGACCTTCAACGGACACCTGCGGGACGCCGCCTAGGACCCTAGTGATGATGCACACGGCCTGCAGCTGCACGTTGTACGGCCTGCAGCAAAATCAGGTGGTTCCTTGCCAGCAACCCTTCTGAAGGTACCCATCGTGCCATAGACCTGGAGGTTGTGGAACTATTTCTGGGTGAGTTTCCAGTAAGTCATGGAGCGACACCGGAGATTAAAGGATGGCTAGATAATATATGATAATATTAAATAATTCCACCACCTTGCTATCAAATTCCCACATCTGGAGCCCCACATTCGATCGAATGCTGAACCAGGGGTTGCAGGGCTTCATTTCTGGGCGGATTGCTGACGCTTCACCAGAAAGATCTGGAAAACTGAGGAGCCCAAGACCAAATCCACTAAGTCACTAAGTGGACACCGGCAGTTTACCTTTGAGGATGCCATGAAAGGCGCTTTCATTCGATCAGGTTCACAGCTCCAGTTCCGATGTGGACCGTCCAGATCGCTGGATGGCACCAATTTCCATGTGGCTCCAATTATTATAACTATATACTGATCTGTTTATAAACATGTTTAGACTGTAAGTTCAGACGTATTGCCTTATCTTTGTAAAAAACAACATTTTTATTTGATGTTCTTTGCTTGTTTCAGGATTCTTATCAAAATCGCGCTTCAGTCGCTACATCGTTCACGTCACGAGCTGCGTGGCTACGGACACATCTATCTCACATGCTCCATGTATGGAATATTGATCAACATTAATTAATCACCGAATGGCCCACATGCTGGTACATATTCCATACATTCATGGAGCATTTATGCATTAGATGTGTGTTCATGGTTTTCCCCTTCAACTCATGGAACCTCAGAATGCAACTTCCCATCATTGAATTAGCTAATGGATATATTGAGGCACGCCTTCCATATCGTCATTTGCATCTGGAATGTTCGTTCATTAACTTCATTCATTCCCTATTTTTTCACATCTTCATTAGTTTCTGTGGTTAAATCCTGACTAAATCCCAGCTGTTTAGAGGATCAATCCGCTAAATAACTTCAAAATTCTATTTGACATCCTTGCAAAATACGAGATCCGTTGAAATCACAAGAAATCCATACCCTCCAATACACTATGGAACATTTTGCATTAGTAGATGGTAATTCCCATTAAATCACCATGACATCCCCATGAAACGACCGTTTTTTGGCGCAAAAAAATCCGCCGCTGCATCCCAAGGCGCCGGTGATGATCCGCGAAGTCATGCAGCGCCTGACGAAGTGCAAAAGCCATCAGTTGCAGGTGCCAACGACGGGGACCACGGTGGTTTCCCCGGGGGTATAGGGTAAAACATGGTAAAACAACCATTGATAGATGATTTCTGTTGATTTATAGTGTTTCAGAATGAGATATACAGGGAACTAAAGGGATATCATATGATATATTTATATTTGATGGGAAAATCATCCAGAAATGGGGCTGAACAAACATGGCTAGCTGGGAACTCCCCTATAAATGGAGGTTTAGAGATGGGTGTGGGAAACTAGATGTGGAAAGCCATGGCGAAGCCCCTGTGGAAAATGATCATTGTGGCTTTTCCACATCTATGTACAGTAAACGCTTACAGGAGGGTAACCATCGAAACTGGTGAAACAAAGTGGACATTTATCCATCAGACATGGACATGGGGATTTAACATGGTTTCAGAATATTAAACTAATGAACAATGGATTTGGGGGTGGTCTGGAAATGGGGTACACCCCGAAATGGATCAATTCCAGTAGGTAAAAGTGTGATTCAACATGTTTTTCCCTGTAAATTTTCGGACAAACCTTTTTTTTTAATGTTGGATGAATGAGACTCTTACAAATGTTGGAGACATCATTATGTTGAATATCTACCAGTGCTGCACGCTTCTACATCATACCTCATAGATATGAACATTACTGTATATATATAATATAATTACAATATATTACAATATAATTATATAGATTATTCATAGTGTATACATATACAGTGATATAGGTCAATTGTGGATATATTCTATATATGATAATATATATATATATATTGTAATGCATAATATTATATATATATATGTATGATATGATGTGTTCAATATATATATATATATGACATGACATGACATGACATGACATGACATGATATGATATTATATGATATTATATGATATGATGTGATATGATATGACACACGCACATACACGTACAGCTATAGCCAGCAAGAAGTGCAGGTTCGATGCAAGAGATTATCAGAATAACCAACACACTCGGGGAAACTGGCCAACCTCATGCAAACGCAGGAGATGAAAACACAAAGAGGGGAATGTTAATTTTACCGCGGGAAAACACAGGACTAGCTGATACTCAGTACTGACATAGCTGATACTCAGTATACTGACATAGCCAATATTCCGGAAAGGGTTATTAACCTGCTTGGGAAGCTGGCATACTTTATACACGTGGCATTTGTTGGTACCTTGTCAACATTAATATATATATATATATATATGTATGTATGTTATGGTATGGCATGATATGGTATGGTATGTATGTATGCGTACATACACACTGTTGTTGCACTTATGGGATATATATATAGAGAGAGATGGAATGATGGGAAGTGTATATATATATACATACTTGGTGGCTCATCCCACTTAGTAAGCGGGTTATAACCCCAGTTATAAATGGATTAACCTTACTTATCCCATTTATAACTGGGGTGATAACCCACTTACTAAGTGGGATGAGCCACCAAGTACATAGTACATTTTGGGACATCACCAGAAACCATCCATCCATGGGTGGATTTTGACAAAAACCGACAGCTCCTGGACACGGTGAACTCGCCGATGCCCTTCCAGTACATCCATCTCCTGAGTTGCTCGGCGACCTGTGGTGAAACCATGGTTTTTTCCAACGTTGGCAGTGGATAGGAAGGGATACCCTCTGGTAAACTAACATAGCTATTGACAATGGCCATTTATAGTGAGTTTTCCCATTAAAAATTGTGATTTACCATAGTTATGTTAGTTTACCAGAGGGTAATGGTAAACAATGGTAAATAATGGCAAACCCAAATTGCATTTTTGAAGATTTAAGGATTGTTTATCAGTGGTTTTTATTGGGAGTCACCTCAATTTATATTTACGTGGGTGAGTAAATGAGGAAACATGGGGTGACAATGCAAACATGGATTCAACATCAATAGTAGTTGAGCAACCGACGGTTTAATACCTATATGATTGCTCATAAATGTTGATGAATTATCCCATGTCGGATGGGTATCCATTGGCTATCAGTGCTGGTGAGGGCGATTCTGTGTGAAAGCACGATGCACAGGGGTCTAGGACTTCAGGACAGCCTTCAGATTGAATCGTGTCGGTTTTGCACGGTGATACTTTGATGTGCATCCCAGGAATCGCCAGTCATTTATAAACAATGTAGATATATTATATATATATATATACATACACTATATATATAGTGTATACATACAATATATATATAGTGTATACATACAATATATATATACATATATACAAATATACAAATATATACAAATATACAAATATATACATATATATATATATTATACATATATATATACACATATATATATATATATAAAAACATATACAAATATATACAAATATATATACATATATACAAATATATACAAATATATTCAAATATATATACAAATATATACAAATATTTACAAATATATACAAATATATACAAATATATACAAATATAATATAATATAATATACAAATATATACATATATATATATATGCAATGTACAACTGAAGAATCATCTGGATATTAGCAACTTTACGCACATGAGACTACCCTACGCACATGAGAGCACCCCCAAGACAAGCAAGTTTAAACTGCCGATTTTAAGCAGGGAACATGTGGGATTTTGTCGATTAGCCTCTGGCAACGATTAACAGTTTGCTATGGAACATCACCTTCTAAATAATAGGTACATCATCGAACCTAATGGGCAATTTTCATCCATGTTCCATAGCAAGCTCCGAAATCACCAGAGGGTATATGTATCCATTTTTCATAGCAAGCTGTTAATCACCAGAGGTATAGGACTTTTAATCAGTAAATCATGTACTCAGGGAATGTATCATCCAGTAAGTTAAAGTCGAGGACAAGGCCTCAGATGTGCGGTCTACATGGTGTTTTATCAAAGATGCGGATCCTACTTAAAAGCGGGAAACTAACAGCCATTGAGAAATGCTGCTTCAACAGTGTTTAACCCTCGATAAGGTGCTGTCTATGGAGGAAATCGAAAGTGTGGCAAACAGAGTAGGATGCCTCAGGTGTCTTAACCATCTTCGTTTCTGCCATCCTGGGTGTTTGCATGGGGATCTGCGATTCTTGGATCGCGGCTCGGATTTTTCATTCCGGGCGGGAACCGGGAACGGATTGGGGGGGTAACCGTCCCTAAGTGCCTGAAGTGTGAATTGGTGTGTGAATTGTTGGTCTGGGAAATCCAAGTGGCGTTGGAAATGGTTTCCAAATCTTCATTTCTTGACTTCAGACTACGTGACTACGTACTCTCATTGCTTTTCGTTTGGGAAGACATGTTTTTTCATGATCCCAGCTAAAAATTGGTGCCATTGAAAGAAACTTCATAGAATTCAATGTGGCAAGCTCAATTATGAAGCATCCTGAATACCACCATATACCACATTACAGTTTCATCCCTATTCATATTCTGAAATCGTTGGGGTGTGACTTCAAAAAATGGGAGTCCCATTGGTAAGTGGGAAATGGTTGAAATGTGCAGTGTGACTTTCCAAGTGGTTTCAATGGGGTCTTTTTAAATTGATATTGTTTGAATTGGTTCACTATGATGGTTCAGTGCCAAGAGAGACCAACATTTGTTAGTGGTTGCGAATGGTTGCGAGGACCCGGGCCGGTCATGATGCTGGTAATTGCATAGCAACGTATGCACAGCGTATGAAAGACAGTACATATATCATTACATACATATATGATATCATATGATATGTTGTGTTTCTTTCGGCTAATACATAGCCAATAAGAGGCAATCCTGTCTTTTCAAATCCTTTGGACCACAAAACCACTACCAGCAGAGTTTAGTGTGGGAAAACTGGACTTTGTGACCGTATCGTATTCTATTTTCTTTTCTATGGAAAAGGACATTCCTTCTAGGGACGCTCCTAGAACATTCCTTTTCATTCATTTTACTGTAATTCCAAATATATAATTCAATTTCGTTCCACATAATTAGTTTTCATTCATACTTTTTAGGTTATTTTAAATCAGTACTGAAAGAAATTTTGATATTTTCAAACTGATTTTCTGGATTTGTTTGTTTCTTGGGTTTTTCGTGTTTTTTGTTATTTTTTCTGTTGTTTTTTCCTGTTTGTTTTCTTGTTTTTTACTTTTATGTTTTTTATTTGTTGAAACTTCAAGATCTTATCATACTCTGCTTTGGCGAGATGTTGCCGACCGTTTCAATTTGGCGCGAACTTTGCTCAAACAGTTGCCTGGACATCTTACTGCCCATGCTTGGGCTGTCGTCTGCGGACATGTGGTGAGTCAAGCTCAATATCACGGTGACCCCACTCGTGACCGAACTGACCGCGACCATTTTTGTTGGTCTTGCCAAAAAGAAATCAGACCTTTCTTCATGCCATGTGGGAATGTGACGCACCGCAGTTTGCAGAAAGACCTTCGTTGCCGACTTGCAATCTGCAACTGTGCTTAGGCTGGCCTGACCCAACTACAGGCCACGCACAAAACACTGAGGTGCTTGTGCATATGGCCGAGGTCCGTCGTGACCTCACCTCGATGCGCTGGCGCTGATTGCAGCCCTCGCGAGCCGCTAGCACTTCGAACTGCTGCGGCTCTTCAACGAGACGACGAATTTGTTGGAACTTAGTTTTTTTTAATTGCGTTTTTTGTACTTGTTTCTTTTTGTTTTTTGTTTTAAATTGTTTGGAAACTTTTTGATGTTCTTTGAGCTGTTTTTTTGGTATGTTTTTCTTTTTTGGTATGTTTTTCTTTTTTTCATTGTCTTTGTTTTTTTGGATGTTTTTGTTTTGAGGTTTTGAATTTCTTTTTGAATTGTTGGATTGATTTGTTGGATTTTTTTTATTTTTTGATTTTTTTTGGAAATTGTTGAGTTTTTTTTTGAAAGGATAGCAATTTTTAGGAGTGGCCCTGTTAGGAGTAGCCCAGGGCTCTTTAATGATGTTTGAAATGTGTGACATCACCTCGGAATTTTGGGTGGAGATGGTATACCCCTTGATTGGCAGAAAACGGTACCTAGAAAAGTTTGTTCAGACAGTTTACTATTCGAACTGACGTCATATGGATGTGTATAATTAAGATATGATATGTGTAATTAATGTATGTATCAAGTATATACGTATAATTGCGTGTATATCTATATATATATATATACATTCACCCTACTAAGCCAATGAACGGATTTTGTGCTGAGTATTTCAGATTTGCCATGCGAGTTGGATGATGTTTAAATTGAACTGTTACCAAAACCCTGTGTTGGTCACTGCTAAGGCACCGCCTGCATACGCTGCAACCTTGCTGCCACTTGGAGAGAACCCATTGCTGGATTTGATTTTTGTTGACTGGCTTAAAAAACATAAATATACATATTTATTCAATATATATATATATACATACATAATACATCTACCTGGAACCCCAATGATCTTTATTTTGGAGTTTTTGACCCATATACGGAGGATTAATCAACCAAAAGAGTGGTTGATGAGCCCAATCGACCATTTGACAATCATTTTGCTTGGCAAAAAAACCAGCCAGACGAGCTTTTCAACCACGAGATCCGACTCATGTTGTGCTTGAAAGACGGTGGCAACGTGTTTTTTGTCCATTGAGAAAGCCTTCGGAAAACAGTTGGGTGTCTTCCAGGTATCCAGTTTGTCTTGGTTTGATTAGTATGTTTGATGTGGGTATCCTGTTTTGAATTCCCGAATGAAAAATACCTTTGCACTGCCTTGATACATTTAATTTGCTACTGGAATGGTTAACCCACCCACACCAGTTTGTTGAAAAAAATACAGTTGGTTGCCCAAAAAATTGAGGAAATTTGAAGAGCAAAAAAGGCAATCCACTTTATTTCCGTGTCGATTTGAGAAACAATACTCTGAAATTCAGCAAAAATTTGACTAGAAGGTGTGTGTAGAGTATTTGATTTCAACGACTTGAAACTGAATCACTGAAACCGCCTATATTTGGATGGTGAAAACATATATACATGCATGCATGCATGCATGCATACATACATACATACATACCATACCTTGCCTTGCCTTACATTACTTTACATTAAATTACATTCCATCATATCACATTACTCACATTACACCTCGCATCACATTACATTGCACACATACAGTTAATCATACATATATAATTTGTATATATATATATATATATATATATATGTGTGTGTGCAATTACATCCATATATACATAATATGTACCACCACATGTCCCTGGTTGCATGTCACATCTCATCTGTAGCGATGCCGAGGATCATCCTTGGCCTCTTCGAATTGGTCTGTGGCTTGGCCAAGCCCTTCGAGAGCAGCTTCGAGGCAGTTCGAACACTGGAAATATGAGGGAAATATATGGGTAACTATATATATGTATGTATAAATATATATATATAATTATATATATATATATACATATGGATATCATAACATCCCACTAGTTCCCATATATATAATGTAGGGATACAATGTGATATGATGTAGTGAATGTAGTGATATATATGGATATATATATATATGGGTATACTGGTATACCCGATTTTCAGACAAAACCATATAGCAACGCCAAGTCATAGAAAAGTTGAACATCTGGACTTATTATAGGTAATTATACATATGTAATTATCATCGAACTAGCATATGTTTGTCTTAGCTCTGCTCTAAGATCATCTAAGATCTGTGTTTGTTTTACCGAAATGCCATAGATTTTGACACAGCTAAGCACCTCGGGAGGTCCATGCTTTAGCTCCGGTTTACCCTCATGAACAGAAGCTGCTGTTTGGTGGTTTCCTGATTCCCCTTGACTCATACGTTTGTGATAAAACATGTTCAAAACCACAAACAAACCGTTGGTTAATCACCAACAAAGCATTCTCAGTTTTTTTTTTGCCAAACTACATGTTTGCACCTGATGTCAATGGTCTGAAACCACCGAGCAGTTGATGATTTGTTGATATTCCCATGTTTGTTGATTAACATCCCAGTGATTTGGAATATGAACTCTTGTATAGCCACTGTATCCCAGCGGTTTAATACCCACTTTATCACCCAGTGTCCCAAGTTGAGGAATTTGGTGATATTAAGCTCTTGTGAATTATAAACTACCCTCTGGTAATTTAACATAGCTATTGAAAATGGCCATTTATAGAGGATTTACCCATTAAAAATGGTGATCTTCCATAGTTATGTTAGTTTACCAGAGGGTATACACTTGTTGGCTTAGACCCTCAAACTTTATCAATATTTATTCTGGCATATTCTGGCCGATATCCGAAGCATATGGTATTTGATACCATTTGTAGGATGATAGCCCAAGGTATTTGCTTTATGGTCACCACCCAATGTTTGCCTTAACACAAAAAAAGGTGCACAAATGTCATTTGATGAATATTGATGGTAAGGTGCACTATGTTTTCATCAATCCAAGTACCAAGGGTGCACTAATGTCATTCTGAAATTTATCACCCATTTGATGAATTGAAGCACCACCAATATGTTACATTATGTTACTTGGATTTGCATCCTACAATTTGCTTAACAACCTATATACACACCGTCTATAATACATATATACCTGGAAAAACCAAACGGCAAAAAAAAACGCCTCGGAGGGTCTGCGGCGCCTCCAGTTGATCTGAGGCATTTTTTGCTTTGCTGAGGCATTTTTTGTTTTCTGAGGCGTTTTTGTTGTAA
>Ga0126342_10014629_pt1 | contig 13832 bp, 9 predicted proteins | sample Cyp1metagenome_FD_92528 | JGI IMG/M metagenome (GOLD analysis project Ga0126342, IMG submission 92528) | Coral microbial communities from Lord Howe Island, Old Settlement Bay, Australia - Cyphastrea 1 metagenome | ecosystem: Host-associated > Invertebrates > Cnidaria > Coral ...
AAGCGATGGGACCTTCCCAAATTAGCGATACCCCTTTTCAAGGTTATGTCATTGTATTTCTCTAATATCCACATTAGCGATACCCAAATTGGACGTTGATTTCTGTGAATTATATACAAAAAATGTAGCAGTTTCCTGCAAGCGATACCCCCCAAGTTTACCAGATATCATTATTGTACAAACGTGTGGTAAGCGATGGGACCTTCCCAAATTTGTGGATGCCCTTTCCGTGAACCTAGAGTTTTCGAGATTGCTCATATAATTGTATATATATACTTACATATATACACATATATGTACACACACACACATATATATATACAAAATAAGAGCATCGAGTTATACGTTAGGATGCATAGATATATAATCGTACATGTTTGAATGTTGTGCAGCCACATGTGTGCAGTGTGCACATATGTTCATATGCAGATATCATATGAATGCGATGGTAATTCATGGTAGTTCTTTCTTGAAGGGAGGCACCATGAATATGATCTGACGGATGTGTGCCTATATGTAGAGTCTGAGGCTCCCAGCCCCTGCCCGGGCTCTATCAGGTCCGTGTGGCCAAACTGGGGCGGATCCTGCGTTTCGTGATGGCCCTTCGCACGTTGATCCAATCGATCATCTATACCTTGATGCTCAGCGCTTAAAAAGGCCCCGCTTTTCCCGAATGGAGAGCACGGCGATTTCACCTTGACATCCTTGATGGTTTCAGGCTGGTAGGGGGTAGGGGCTACCATTCGGATGTGGTTTTTCAGTTTTTCCCGAAGTTTGGGACCTTGGGAGGTCATCGTCTGGGAATGTGGGTGGGTCATCGAAAAGCCACAGGTTATCCGCAAAGTTTTTGGGTTCTTGATGTCCCTGAAAACTCATCCCATCATGATTACCTGACCCGGTCACCGGCCTTCTTTTTCCGCCACTTCCGCCACTTCCTGCGGTCCTGCGGCTGAGGAAGTCATTGATTTGGGCCCTGGTCCTTTTAGCTTTGATCATCTACTTCTTTGCGATTATCTTCACACAGGCCTGGCTATCCTGGCTGGGCTCAAGCTCGAGAAAGCCGTCATTTCCAAATGGGAAGTGGCACAATAGGTAATTAGTACTCGCTATTATTGGTTCCGTTTTCCTTGGGGATTTTTGAATCCAGAAGTTGGTTGGTTAGAGATACTTATTTGGAACCCACATGATGGATGGTATAGATCCTTTATAATCTTTTATCCTATTTCATGGCTCAAAAGCTCTAAATGCATTGCTTTACTATCATTTGTGCTTCCCAGTTTGGTTGCTGACATACATATAAATACGTATATAGATCACTTTGCAGACACATAGTAATAGTATACTCTTACATTGTATAGATCTGTGCAGTGATCTTTCATATGTCTAGATACACTTAGAAAATCTTGAGCAACATTTTTGCATTTGTATATCGCGCACACACACATATACATGGAGGTGTCCTAAGATAGTTAAAATAGGGGTACCCCCAGTTCTCATCAATTTTATTTTTGGGATTTTCCATGAAATAAGCCATCCAGCTATTGGGGTACCCCCATGACTATAGCTCCTTTGCAGGCCGTTGGAGATAGCAGGCTGGACGCTGATGCCCAACAGAGCCCTGAGGCTGGGTGTCGGGGGTGCACCAACAATAAAGGCCTTATGATATGCCGATGATGTTTCGGATTTAGACATTTCAAAACTTCAACATTTACTGTGGATGGTTGCGGAATCCTGCATCACCAAAAGGATGGTTGAAACCCTATAAATGATGGGATGTTTACCACCTATCATTACCACCTATCAACTGGTGCAGGAACAGAAGATCCATGTCACATGCTTGGACCGATCTGAATCGAAAAGAACTGATGCTCTTGAGTGCAGTGAGCCGCTAGATGCGGCTTCTTCTGCTGATAACATTGACGCATCATTGAACACTTACATTGCCATTTTCGGCCATGAAATCAGCCACTTTTGCAGCTTCATCGCAAGGCAACTTGGAATTGTCAGAATTGTATGATCATATAATCACGGTTAATCATCGATTCCCTCCTAAATTGATCATCAATTTGGGGGATCAAATGCCGCAATGTCTAGACCCATCTCGCTTAGGCAGATCGCTACTTCAATTCTCTGCTGGAGGCCATGCTGAGCCTCTTCATGTGCGTCCAAGCTGCCATTGGATTCCGGGCAGTTTGTTGGTCCAGGAATATGGAGGATCCAAGAATATCTATGCTGGTTGGTGGTTTGGAACATGAATGGATTATGACTTTCCATATACTGGGAATAGTCATCCCAACTGACTAATATTTTTCAGAGGGATTGAAACCACCAACCAGTGTGAATTTATGAATATGATCTTCCTATCCAGTCCGGCTTTGTCACTGCCCAATTTGTGGCCCAGTGAAGTCTTAAACCAGCCGATTTGGGTACACCCTATGCCCAAGCTGCTCAGGTATCTCGGGAGGTGTCAGCTGGGAGAATGTCATCTACCCCTTATGGACGCTTGGTGATGGAGGAGAATGCCAAAATCACTTTCTGCTATATGATATTGTAGCAACCACCAGTAAGTAGGAAAGTAATTAGTTCCTCACTGTTTTAGTGGGATTTTACTTTTGAATCTTTTTGAGGGTTACTGTAATATAAATGCCAATGGATGATGCTGTTTGTCGCTGCTTTTACTGTATCAAGGAAAAACGGTGTTTGTGCTCACTACACACATATTATATATATATATATACACAGCACATATGTATTTGTAATATTTAAGTATATCTATATACATATATATTTATGTATGCATACGCATATGCATAACCATTTCAACTTATTTACTTCAATGCTTTCATCAACTCAAGAAATAAGATGTTCTATGTTCTTGATCCGCAATGGGCAATGGAGTGCTGCAGCTTTCGTCACACCTGGGAGACAATCTCTATTTGACTCGGAATTCTATCCACTTTTCATACACATAGCCACATAGCTCTTGTGAGATTAAGACCTTGATTTGCACATATTGCATCCAACCTGGTGATATTAGATATGGGCCCATTGTTTTTTTGACCCATGATCTGGTTTTTGCTGGTGACGCTGATAACGACCTGGACGAAACATCCGTTTTTGCGATAATTCTGGACACAGTATGTTGGTCCTGACCAAGCTATTACTGTCCCGCAAATTATGTTTCGGTGTGCATGTATGGCAATGTATGGCATGGGGTGGGGTGGAGTGGAGTGGGGTGGGGTGGGCTAATAACGTTCATTCGCCAACGATCATCTGTATGATATATGCGTCTTCCAACCCGCTCTTAACTTGCTCTTGGGCCTTCCAACACGATCTTTATGCTACGCTCTTAACTTGCTCTTGGAACTTCCAACCTCGCGATGCTACGCTCTTAACTTGCTACTGGAACTTCCAGCGAGGTCTAATGTTACGCTCTTAACTTCTTCTTGAAACTTCCAACGCGCTCTTGATGCTACGCTCTTAACTTGCTTTTGGAACTTCCAGCACGATCTTGATGCTACGCTCTTAACTTGTTCTTGGAACTTCAAACACGCTCTTGGTGCTACTGTACGCTCTTAACTTGCTGTTGGAACTGAATTTTGGGGTGGCTTAAAACAGTTCATTCCCAGGCAGATAGGGGGCAAAGATGTGTCAAACAGATCTTGGAACCAAAGAATGTGGGATTATGTCTTTGCGTTCCAATGGCGCAAAAACACCGAAGGCTGTCTTTGGAAAGCCTTAGGGGCTTGGCTTCCAGGACATGACAAAAAGATTCAGTATCGATCTGTGTGTGCTTGTGGTGCATCTTCATGTTGGAAAACGTTTGAACGTACGCCAAAATTACACAGGTCATCAACGACGTCTTGACCGTGTTTGTGGACACCGGGGTGTTTTTGAAACCCCTGCGCCTTATTTTTTTACCTGTTTGTTTTTGAACCCGTACTCTTGTTTAAGTTAAACCCATGCAAGTGTTTTTTTGACCCCCGTATCCTGTTTTTTTGACCCCTGCACCTGCTTTCATGACCCCTGGTCCTGTGTTTTAGACCCCTGGTTTGTGGCTGTCCTGCTTGGCAGAGCCGCCACATGCACTAGTGCAAGAGATCAGCGCGTGTCACGGCTTTGGGGTTTGCTTTCAATAGAATAGGGAAAGCCTGATTCGACGTTCAAGAGACCATAAAAAGAACGTAAGTAGAAAGTAAAGACATCCTAAAGAAACCCAAAACCCTAAAGAAACCTTTACTGTAACAAACTCTAAATAAACCCCGAAATAACCCAAAAGAAACATTACAGAGGCCCTGAAGAAATCGCACATGAAACCCTAAAGAAACCATAAACCCTAAAGAAACCCTCAGTTAACCCTTACTAAAGCAACAGCAGCAAACAGCAACAACAACAACAACCCAAAAAAAAATCAAAACCAAAACAAAACCAAGAGAAACAAGACCGCGACAACCACAATGGCGACAACAAGACACAGCATTGTAATTCTACTATAGTGGCAACGTCGTAAGCAGTAGCTTCTTGCACCTTCTGGGGAAGGAAGGTGCTGTGCCCTCCCTCCCAACCCTCTCCCGCGCCATGAAAGCTGCAAGACAGTATCTTCTGTATTATGCAGCGCCTTCCATGCAAGCATTGTTTTCAATGCGCCCCCCTCCAGGTACCCACCAAAAGCATCCCATAGCAACACCGACACAGTAGTAGCAGTAGCACTAGTAGTAGCAAGAGCACCAGGGGCAGAAGGGGAGCAGGAGCAGCAGTGGCAGTTGGAATGGCTGTTTTAGTGCCCGTGGGCCGTGGTAGTAGCGAACCAGAGAATTATGCATTTTCAACTTTTTAAAACTAGAGAATACGTATTGTGATCCTTTTACTGTAATACATCCTTATTGATCCGATGTTAATATTTATTCTTTTGATGCTTTAAATGTCTTAAAAATGTCGTTTTTGATCCCCCACCCCTTGTTCAGAAGCATTGATGCGCTTCAGGTGCAGCACGCCGCCTGTGAAGTCTGATTCCTGATGTTCGGGATGTTCGGTATGTTTTGGTCACCATGGCAGTTCCTCTGTCTCTAAGGCCCAGACAGACAGGTTTGTGGCTTTGGTGGGAGATGGGCTTGCCGCTTGCCACTCCAGCTTCTCTGCTTGGGGATCACGCGGAATTGTGATCGCAATCCGCGACATCTGGGGTCGCTGGATCCCTCACCGACACCCCGCCTAGCGCGGCATGTGAAGTGGAAGCCGGCTGGTCCCTTCTTCCAGAAGGACGCCAGTCCAAAATGAGTGAGCGAAGGCAAAAACAATGCTATCATTTCGTGTCATCACCTTGCATGTGCCTCTATGTCCTTTAATTGCCTCCTCAGTCCCTACTATATTAGTTGTTTAAATTAATTGTTCTTATTTTCCGTTCCTTTGCTTTGTTTTCCCTTCCATTTCCTTTCATGTCGCTTTCGGCGGTCAGTCTCTCGCTGTGCCAAATTGAGGTCTGGGGGCACGGATTCCTGTCATGTTCCCTGCTGGTAGTATGTTCCTTTCATATTCCTTTTCGGTGCCTTTGATTTCCTGTCAGTTGCTTTCACGACCTTTCATGTTTTTTCATATTCCTTTCAGTTCGCTTTCCTTCTATTGATTCTATTGTCTTGTCATTTTCAGTTTCTTTCCTGTTCTTTTCCTTTTATTTCCTTCTTATCTCCTATCAGTTATGGAGCTCCCTTTCTGACAGGTTTTGGAGGGTCAAAGTGCCATTGTATTTTTAAGTGCCTAGTTAAGTCGTTGCGTTTTTGATTGAATGCAGTCATACCCTTGGGGAAAAGGTTTCGGGTGTGTAGTTGCAAAGCAGTGTGCAGGTGCAGGAATGCACCTTTGGAATGTTCAGGTAAATCTCTGTGACCAAAAGCTAGTTGACATTTTGGGTTTCTAAATTGGATGTGCTTATCGGGAGAAGGCTATAAAATGTAGACATTGCTGCGTCAACATCGGTGGATTTTCAGTATTGTTGTTATATATATATCCTTTTCGCATCGGCATACTTGATGTATGGCATTCTTGGCATGCCATATATGTGCGGAACCTTGGGATCCAGCCCAGTATGGTAGTTGCCATCTTCTTTCCATCTTTCGCCGAAGCAGAAGTGCCGAGAGCTGGGCAGAAACTGTTTCCCTGCACGGAGCGCTACAAAATTGATTTCAGTAGTATGCATAGGCTTCAGGCGAATTCTTTTCATAGATAGATGACTGGAAAGAAATTTCACACATCTAGGTTCTTGTTTAGGTTTCATTCGACACAGTTGGGAGACCTGATGAAGGACAGGTCCTGCATATGTAGATTTCGTTGCTGGTTGGGACCTTGTTTTGACCTCGTTTTTGCCTTCGTTTTTTCCCTACATTAGGGAACCCCAAAGAGTGGGAAGGTACACCCAAGAAAGAACAGATGGAAAGCCAAGCTTGAAGGCCATTGGGCCACGCAAACCGCTGAAATGAGTTTTGTCGCTCTTCATGCGGCAAAAAAGATTCTGTTGAACCCAGTATGGTACTTGGCACGTCAATCCACGCCTTGGCCAAATCTATGTAACACATTCAAAGAATAGTCATGGTGTGCCATGCAGTTTTGTTGCCAAAGACGTGTTCGCAACATTTATGGTGAGATCCTTCAAGACGCCGTGCCACGCGGATTTGCAAAGGAACGCGTGTTTTTTAGTAACAAAGAACCAAGACAAGGGTTAAACGCCTATATGACGCTGCGCCATTGGGAATAGCAACAAAACATATTAAAAGCACTGTTTTTTCGATCGGGTTTTGTAGAGGTGCCAAGAGGGAAAACAACTTGCAAGGGCTTTTGCAAGGACTTTTGCAAGGACCCGCTTTGCGACAGTGTGCCATACTGATTTGGATAAAAACACAAGACTTGAAAGGATATCCGCGTTTGGGAGCAGCTTGTTTTTTGCTATATATATAATATCTTCTGTTGCGTTGGTCGGAAAATACCGGAAACACGTTTTAGATTTGGGATTCATCGGGCCGCCAAGACCACATGTGGCCATGAGAAGCCTTTGCCCAACAAACCTTCTTCGAAAATGGCCTAGGCGGCTGTCACCAGCGTGGGTTGTCGTTTTTGCCCCTCGGCTCGTTTGGGTCGAAATCGTGCACTGCATACCTTGGTTTCGAACAACGTGTTGTACTGTGATGTTACGTGGTGGATCCACGGTTTGCACAGCACAGAGATGCTTGTGTTTTCACATGTGTTTGCGTGATCCCACATGCATATTCCGCAGACTCACGGTGAATTTCTGTCAAGGTGTTCTACGTTTCGTTTACATACTTTGCTGTCCTAAACGAGACTTGGATGCATCACGCGGGGGCATCATGACCAAACATGTTTCTTGATTTTGATTTTAAAGAATCACCACGTTGTTACGTTTGATGTGGCGATTTGGTGTGGTGTGTGTGTATTGTGAGCTGTGCGATGTGAGGTGTCCAAGTGTTGGCATGTGTTGATGGCACTCCGACCAACACCTTCGGTATATCCAAGGACATGATTCTTGTTCACGTGCGCACAATCAAAACACGCATTTTAAACAACACCGAATGTGCCCTTGATCATCTTGGTATGATATGGTGCACCTTTTTCCATTGCTCATTCGAGTGTTCATCGGGCTATGAATCCACCACGATGTGTTCGCGCATGTGGCCAGCAATATGCCACATGAGGTTGTGACTGGAGTGGCTCAGCTGAGTTAAAACCAATCCGAGAATCAAACATTTGTTGCTGATATCCCTCGTTGTTTAACAGACTATCCCAGGGACGTTTTACGATCTTATTCCAAAATATTCCAAAATTGTATCATCTTTGGAATCAAACAATATATAGTTCAATAATGTTAGGTTTATTGGACCTATGCAAAATGTTGTTGGGGGGCACTTTGTCGCCACTAAAATTTGGTGATTGTAATTTTATTGTCTCTGCTGGCCAAACTGCCATCCGTTGATGCAATGTAGCACTCAGAGGCGGAATGAAAATCGGAGCAACAAAAATGTATTCACAATGTGTTTTAAAGTGTTCGCCCATTGCCAAAACATACTTGGACAGTTATCGGACAGTTGCCTGGTTTTTTTCGTCCAAATATCTTTACATCACCAACTGACGACAACATGAAAGGTTTGGGGGCAGTTCAGATCAAAGTTCAACAAACAAATCGTTTGTTCATTTGGTGAGGTGTTTTGTCAGAGCGCGATCGATAGTGCGCAAAGTGACCACACAATGGTGACTCGGCTGACCGCAAAGATGCTTGAGGTGTTGAACTGATCACGTGGCTGCTCCCAAAACCTCTGCCCCCGAGGCCCCCGACCCGGCCCTTCCAAAAATATGTTCGGAATTTTGGGGGCAGATTTCAATCGAACATGGTGCCAGGTAGTTGCAGGTATCTGGCATCGTTTTTGCAAAGCCCTGCAGCAAAGTCAAAAAACATTAATTGGTTTTAATTGGCCGGTTGCTCATTCAACAAATAAACAGCAGTTCGAGTGAAATATCATATATTGCACATCGTTGGACTGAAAATATAGGCCCAAGCATTTGCGTCACACCCACAAGAGCCGGGTACATTATCCACTTTGTTCACCGCAACATTTTGGCATATGGCAGCCTCTGTTTCATAAGGTTCAATGTTGTCGCTGTTCCAGACCCCAAATCAATAAGGACTCAGGAACATATTTGTCCACCAGGAAGGTTCCTAAACCCCATAGCAAGGTGTGAATACTGCGCCGCTGGTTGTCAGATCCCAAGGTGATGCAATCAATCCTTGCGAACAAGGCCTGGCAATGTCCCCATGTCGTTTTTTGTGGGCCCAAAGGATTTTGGGCAAATTTCTGAATCGCAGTTTTTTAGAATTTACCAAGAACCTTAAGCGCACTGCGGTGTGGTCAATTAATCCTCAAGTTTCGTAAGTCATGGTCTTGGGTGTGCAACGTCCTGCACCCTTTGTAGCATGATGCACCGAGCTGGACTATCGTTTGTCATTTCCGCCTGGCCTGCAGTTCTTCTCCTTGCCAATGGTTCACAAGTCCATCGGATGGATGATTCAGATGTTGGACTTGTTAGGAATGCAACATGGAACCCCAAGGGCATTGGCAATTGGCAAGAGCAGAACAACACCTTCCGGCCACTACTTTTTTCAACTCTGCGTGAACATGTTCATGCAGTCATGTCTCTGTCGCTAAATCTCACCCCAGAGAGGTGAGCATGTCCCGTGGACCACCATGCCAGGAGGCGCACATTGAGAAGATCAAATTTCTGAACCTTGGCGTGGGTGAGTGATCCGCATGTCACGGGCATAAAACTCAGCCAGCAAACTAACTACCAGTTGGCATCCAGGTGGATGATGATGATGATGATGAGGATGAGGATGATGATGATGATGACGATGACGATGACGATGGCGATGGTGATGATGATGATGATGATGATGAGGATGAGGATGATGATGATGATGACGATGACGATGACGATGGCGATGGTGATGATGATGATGATGATGACGATGACGATGATAATGGTGATGATCATGTTGACGATGAAGATGATGACGATGACAATGACGTTGACGACGATGACGGTGACGACGATGATGATTCGATGATGATGATGATGACGACGATGGCGATGGAGATGTCGATGACGATGGCGATGGTGAAGAAGAAGATATCATATAATGATGATGATGTTGATGATGATGATGACGATGACAATGACGTTGACGATGATGACGATGACGATGACGATGATGGCGATGACAACGATGACGGTGGCGTTGACAATGGCGATCCCGATTTTTTTAAGGTCATGATGCCGACGACGACGACGATGATGATGATGATGACGATGACGATGACGATGATGTTGACGATGACGATGATGTTTTTGTTAACGATGATGGTGATTTTGATGGTGATGATGATGATGGTGATGATGATGATCATGACGATGGCGATGATGATGAAGATGAGGATGATCATGATCACGAGGATGATGATGACGATGGCGATGATGATGATGATGATGATGATGATGATGACGATGACGATGGCGATGGTGATGATGATGGTGATGATGGTGATGACGACGATGACAATGACGTTGAGGATGACGATGCGGATGATGTTGTTGATGATGATGATGATGATGGCGATGATGATGGCCGTCATGGCGATCATGAAGATCATAACGATCATTTCGATGTTTTTTGTTTCAATGGTAATGGGGATGGTGTTGGTTGAATAGTTGTGACATGTTGCGACAGGTCTTGTGAGAATGGTTGTGGTCTGTTGTGATGGTCACCTTTATAGTCACGTGATGAAACATGATGAAACTCTGCAAATGAACGGACAGCCGTGGCACAAGGATGGGGCCCACAACAAATTTCTGTAGATGTTGGAGACCCTGCGGTAGTCAAACGTGGCTGGGGGATCTCGTAAATATTCAATGGGGTTTATAGCATTTTGAAACTGATAAAATTATCTATACTTCGGCCATTTTCCATTGCCGCTTGCCGGAGGGTACTTTGGTAATTTGTTGCAGTTTGCTATGAAAGAAGCAACATTTTTGATGGGACAAATAGGTGAATCATCGAACTACATGGGCCATTTTCCCAAGCTATGTGAAGTTACTAGAGGATAAATTATAAGCATTATAACATAAAAAACCACACGCCCAACACTCCATCTCGGGTAGGAAAACAGATTGCCCGCACTCCGGTCATTTGATGTGAGGTTCTCTGAGATTGATGCGGAAAAACGGGGGCTCATCACTTACAAGTGCCTCCAGCAGCATTTGGGGGCCTACTCTTTGCACGTGCCGTCTGAGTCGAGAATTCGGGTGACTTCCTGCTGTTTTCATGAGCGACTCTTTGAACAGCAAGGGTTGAAGTGGTTCAATTCTTGGCTGAAATTCACCAGGCATGTCATCTAAACAATTCTACATGCTCTACATGTATACTGTACCTATAAATGAGTCAATATTATATTGTTTCTTTTGTATAATGTATACGATTTATAATATATCATATTGTATCATGCCTTACCATCAACCAGATCAACACAACTCCAACCACGTCCTGGCTTCGGGTCTGAGGATGTTTGAAGAGAAGGTGGGGGACCAGGCGGTGAAGGCCTACTTCGAGTCAATGGACCTGGATGTTTGGGATGCTGCTCGACCGGTGGCCACGGTGGCTGGGGCCTGGCTGTGGCTGGTGGATACCTCTTGAAGGGTGACTGATTGAGAGGAAGGTGTCAAGCGGACGCAATCATCATATCCATCCGATATCATAACAACCGGTCGTTAGGATAGAAAAAAGGGAACCTGTTGTGGTGCCTGTATCGGTTCTAACATCTATTTAAAAACGCACAATAAGCATCAGACACTCAAGTATACGAAAATTATATAAGTTACAGTCGCATATCTTGTTCTTATATGAACTGATCTATCGATCCTCCCTATTGGCTGGCTGGATCACAACATGTTAGTGATATCTCAGGTAGTTTGTGCTTCTTATTTTCTAGAATTGGTTGAAGGAAAAGCCTGCGACCCCCTGGTGACTACCCTCCGATAATTTTACATAGCCACGGAACAGGGCCCACTTATATAGTTCGATGATCTTCTTGCAAAAAATGCTGATTTTTCATAACCATCTTACATCACCGGAAGCAAATGCTTAACTTATATTTATAATATGTGGTTATTACTGTTATATACTATTGCTCTGTCCTGAGGGTTGGTACTATGATATTTTGTACTGCCAGATATGGTAATTATCACTGGTTAGCTCTGGTTTTCTGATTAGCCATGTGCTTTATTATGATTGGTATTGTTTTTTTTTGGCATTTTTTAATGATTACTATTACTAATGGTTGTTGATATCATTATGAAACCACTAACCTGAAATTTGTGGTATTAATCTTTATAGCACTACCACTGGTATACCACTGCTTATTGGGATGTCGGGATCCGCTAAGGCTTGGTCCTTCTTCAAACTCTTGGACTTGGATGCAGGCGCCGTGCTCCGAAGACGAGACACCTGACACCCTAAGGCCCTAAGTCATAGCTGGTGGATGTTGATTCCCCTAAATATTGTAAGAATAAGTTTTGAGCCATCCGCATGTAACAAACATTTGCGGATCATTATATATTTAATAATATTTAACGTAATAGTTTAATACAGCATCAATAGGAACATACATAATTTGGCAATTAATGATAATAATCTACTGATAATTACACCGGGGATAACTTACATACATGCATATATATATATATATGCTATATATATATATATATATATATATATATGCATGTATGTACATATGTATGTACACACGTATATAGATCATAAACACAAGTTGAGGGTCTTTCATGGATCTGAAGTGTCTTGATCGTGATTCTTCAAAAGCTACCATATGCTAGCATGCATTGGGTGACCATTTTTGGTGTGGAGTCTGGATTCGTAGGTGGACCATCACCACTCTCTTCCCGGCAACCACCAGAGAAGTGAAGTGGTTTCCCCAAATGTTTCACCTCTTGTAAACTTAGCAACCCAGGCAGCAACCGTTGTTTATGTAGCAAGTAGCAAACGGGTTAGTTTCCAGGCGGCCGGGTGAGATTTCTTGCCAAATGTTTCAAAGATCTTTCTGCAATTCCTGATCCCAACTGACTTACATATTTGGACGGGTGGCCCCCCCGCTCCCGTGGTTAGACCAGGTTGCGCCCATAGGAAATCAGCTGGCCATAAGGGCCACCATGGGCCACCATGGGCCACCGTACTGGAATTTTGGCCAACCAAATCGTGTCTCGCAAGGCGGAGCCGTTGAAATTGAGGAGTTTTTGATGGGCCCCTGGGCACCAGGGTGGTGAAGGATGTGTCAACAGATCGTTGATTTCGATTCGCAGATCGTTTTCTGGATTTCGATTTGTTGTATTCAGAAACCAGTAGAAATGGATGGAGAGATGGAACTTTTGCTCGATCAGGTTCCAGATTGTTTGGGCCTCAAAACAGAACACCTCCAAAATGGATCAAAATTCATAGGGTAGGTGAAGGTCTTCACATGGTTGGTTCTATTCATTGTTTACTATGTGAAGGATGTACACGGGTGTGGTGTGGTGTTGACATGCTGCATGACTTGTTTTGATCCTAGCCATTTCATGGTTTTCCTGGGCATGGCTTGAGCATTCTGGTGGTCGTCCTGTTGGGGCTTGGTATACATTCTTCTCAGTACATACCTCTACATATCAATACCTAATATCGAAATCGCATATCTACATGTTACATATAAAAATATATACATATGTGTGTATTTACTTGCACAGATACATAGTACATATGTCCATCCTTATTTGCCTACCTATATATCTTTACATCTATTTCCCTCTATCTCTGTGTGTCCCTCTCTCGCTCTCTCTATGTCTCTACATACAAGTGCTCGGGTTAAGTCGTATCAGCTTCTAAAAGTCGTATCGGGAGGCCGTGCGCCGCGCCTGGAAAAAGTTCAAGTTTGGCATCATCACAACTTTTAGTAATTGAACGATTTCATTGTTTTGGGGCCGTGCGCCTGGAAAAGTTTATTTTTTTGTATTGCGTTGATTCTTAAAACTTATATTTGATCATTCTTTCAAGGGGGCAAACGCTGGTTGCTGCTTGCTTGCTGCTTGCTTGCAACTTGCTTGCTGCTTGCTTGCTGCTTGCCTGCTGCTTGCCTGCTGCTTGCCTGCTGCTGCTTGCCTGCTTGCCTGCTTGCCTGCTTGCCTGCTTGCCTGCTTGCCTGCTTGCCTGCTTGCTGCTTGCCTGCTGCTTGCTG
>Ga0126342_10014630_pt1 | contig 13830 bp, 13 predicted proteins | sample Cyp1metagenome_FD_92528 | JGI IMG/M metagenome (GOLD analysis project Ga0126342, IMG submission 92528) | Coral microbial communities from Lord Howe Island, Old Settlement Bay, Australia - Cyphastrea 1 metagenome | ecosystem: Host-associated > Invertebrates > Cnidaria > Coral ...
ATATATATATATATATATACAGTATCTATATATACATACTGGTATATTGTATCATGTAATATCATATCATATTACATTATATCACGGTATATCACATGGCATAATATGCACATGATTATGTATGTATGACTATGATTGACTATGTATGTATGTTTTTGCCGACATTTTACACAAACGCAACACAGGTCCTGCCTCGGGGGACGGCAGCGAGCCTGGCCAGGGTGCGTGAAGCTTAGCGGCGCGTTGAGTCAACTCGTTTCAGGGCACATAGGCCCGGTGTCCACTACGAAAAATTGCTAAACCAACCGAAAAAAAAATGATTTCAACCAGCAAATATGAGACTTTTGGAGCAAAAATTAGGAAATTCACTCAGTTCGGAACCATCAGGAATTGGGAGATGAGGATTGAAGTATAGAAAAACGGGGAGAGAAGCAGCAAGCAGCACAGTGATGAGCAAGGTTTGAGCAACAATCTTGCATGTGGAAAAATCATCGAGAAGCGCCCGAATTTCCGAGCGTGTGTGATGACTAGCAAGTACAATTTGGATGTTCCCCCACACACTGACAGTCACTATTATGTAATTGCTCACTCTTACTGGGTTGGGGTGCTAGAAGATGAGTTCAAAACCTCAATGGCCTTTGACAGAATTGAAACCATTGCCAAAGTTGTGGACACAGTGTCCAAGCCAATGCAAATCCACAGTTGTTTGGGTGACCATCCTAATTAGCCTCTGGCTAGTCACTGAGTTCCGTGGTTTTTCTCACCAAGGACAGCAACCATATATTTATATATAGTGTATATATATATCTTGTTTACTTCTTGGCAAATATAATCTGCGTTGTTGTCCCTCGTTCCAGCACTCTCGTGGGGGTCCAGTGGCCGGCATCACCTCCACGTTGCAAGGGCAGCTGCGCCATTGCCGTTTGGCTTCATCAAACGGGGCCGCTCCAGCTCCCTAAAACCACTACTTGGATGAAAGCTGATGCTACTTGGATCATCCCATTGGCGAAAAAAAACATGGCAAGCCAGGTGTGAACAGCATGACAGCATGACAACAGAAGGCAGGGTCCCTTGACGCTGAATCTGCACTTTATTTAAGAATTTGAAGTCGTGATCCTGTGGAGCTTCTGTAGCTCATGGCTAAAAAAGTACTGGTTGTCAGCATACACCTTTTTTCTCACCTCACAAAAAATATGTCTCGAACAAAAGTTGACAGGTGGTGAGGAGCGCGCAAGGACAACATCCACCCAGGCCGGTCCAAGATTTGGTTGCAGTCCAAGGGCTCATCATCGGCGTACTTTCTTACAAACAATTCTAGAATTGCTCCAACACCTGCCTAGAAGCCTAGAATGGCCAGTGGACCTTCATGAAACCATCCAGAATTGCTCCTTCTCGTAATAATTATCAATCCATTACTGCAACCGGTTCCCCGGTTCCACAATTTGGACAAAGCTCAAGGGGAACAGCCTTTGCTGCCGTCCATCTCCCATAATGGGTAAACACTGTAAACACCAAGCACATTGTCCCAACCATTTTGTCATTTGCTCATGTCTCATGCATCACCGCCATACCCCACCCATTCCACAACCATCGGCCCATGCGTGGTTGATGCCACGGCGGATGCCACGGCAGATGCCGCGGCCGTCCTCGGTGTTCCCGAAGATGATGGGTTCCACAAAGTTGGCGATGTTGAAATGTAGCAGGAACTGCGCCGCAAACGCCATCATCACCTGGCGGCAATGATGGCGATGCAACCCCCTCCAAGACCCAGAGATTGAACGAGACAGTCACTGGTGATGGGAATTGTTGTTTATCGTTATATAATACGAGAGTAATGACTATGGTCATCATCATCATCATCATCATCATCAGTCATCATCATCAGTCATCATCATCATCATCATCATCATCATGATATTATTGGTTCTATCGTTGCGATACATTGTCATTATTGTAGCCATGCGTATTTTGATTATGATCAAGGCAGCAGAGGATAGAAGTGTGCGCCTCCCATGGAAGTTCTTTCTTTGCCATGCTCTGCACATGCACCAGCCAGGTGGCTGACCCTTGTCTAAAGCAAGGCTCAAAATTTAAGGTCCTGGGACCAAAGCCACAGATATTGTGTTCCACTTCTTGGGATTTCAATGGGGTTTAAGGGATACGCAATGACCCACCAACAACCATCCGGCGATTTCAGAGGGTATTCAATGGGATGCATCAACGCTTTATGAGAAGACCCACCTGGTAGAGCGATTTTCGCTCGTCCAGGATGGAAATGAGGCAGGGCACGATCGAGATCACCTCAAAGTTGCGACATCCACATGTAATATTCAAAAGTGTGTCAGCGTCCTCAGAACTTTATGAATTCCATAGAGGTACGTGCACATGTACTTTTACAAACATACATACATATATTGCATGTACAAACATACGTCGTGTAATTTAAATGCAAATGTAAAGGTAACCGCAAATGTAAATGTAAATGTAATGTGTACTGTACTGTGCGTAGATATTTATATATATATATATATATATATTATTTATATATATATACATATACATACATATACATATACATACATATACATATACATACATACATACATATTATATATATATACATATATATATATATACATATTTATATATATATATATTTACATATACATATATATATATATATCTTGAATGCTTCTGCAGTTCCTGTGTGCCAAGCCCCAGCGCTTTCCATTTTCAGGGGCTTCCAGCAGGGCCGCCGATGTTCGGAATGAAGTTGGCCAGAAAGGTGAGCAACCCCCAGGCGGCAGGCAGCTCCTGCCACGATTAGCAAGACCTTAATGGGTGATGAATGGGTTATGATTATTTATAGGTTATTAATGGTGATGGATTATTGATGGTGATTAGTGGGTTACTAATGAGTTCTTCGTGGGAATAGTATAGTTGGGATGTAATTGGGATCTAAAGAATGCTTATATAACTAACAATATGATATGGATTGGGGTGGAAAATCTCCAGTACGAGTTCAAGAGCCCCCAAATTGGCTGGCCTTTCCTGCAGTTTTCCCTTACAATAAACCAATCCTTTGAATGGATTAATTCTGGTAAGTACTGAAGATTCGCATTACACTAATCATCCATAGTGATGAATCACCTATAAATGGGAGTGTAAACCTCATAAGCCGCCATCATTGGGGGTTTCAACACTGCTCTGGTAAAGCATGGGGTGACCAAATGCAGACACGGATTGTCATCCAGTTAGTGGATCGAGGTTGATGCAGGGCCCAGGTGGGTTCGATGTTACCGCCTGGCAATGGGATCACCATTACATAGACACTGTTTGAACACAGCATCCCATTCAGCTTTCCCTACGCAGTTGAACGATGCCGAGCCAACAATTCTTCAGCGGAGCAGCTGTCAAAACCAAATCCCTAGCCATACCAGATTTCAGAATTTCAATCAACTTGCTTAACAAAACAAGAGGACATTTGGATATCCTTTCCACTTAACAGTTTGCTATCGAAAAATCACCATCTTTCTTAATACGTAAAACGTCCATAAATAGGTTTTTTTCCACAGCAAACTGTCGAAATCCCGGAGGGTAAACCACCAATATTCCATCAATATTTCACTAATATTCCATTTTAATCCCCAATATATCAATATATATATATATATATATATTATACGTGTGTATATATATATATAACCATTGAATCACCTATATCAATATGTATATTGTTGTGGTATATCAACAATGCCGAAGTCACCAACTCCACCCGGGCTCCAGCCCAATGACTGCCAGGGCGATGCCGTTGGTGACGCCCATCATGGCTGAAATCAACTCAGCACCGGTGGCGTATCTCACTGTGGTGAGTTGCTCATCGCGCATATTAACTGGTCTTTGAACATTACAATATCGTACAACATCAATATATAGATATATATGCTGTTATACGTACATATATATATATAATATATATATACATGATATATGATGTGAATAATTATGTGTATGGGTTAATTACCATATATGTATTTCATTTGTATGTATGTGTCACTGGGTTAATCATGTACTAGCCAGTGAATCTCTGGGATGCTCCAAGTAAACCCTTGCAAACCATGAACAAACCATCCCCGCAAGACAGGTAAACATACTATGTACACCTATAATATGCAGGCAATGTATATTGCAACTTACTGAACGACTAGTTGTAGGCAGCGTCATTACCAAGTGGACTTGCAGTTTGTTTTTCTGCCCCCACTACCAGTTGCTGCGGGGGTCAAAACCATCAGTTACAAGGATATCCATTCTTGGCTAAAATTTCCCATTCTCTTGGTTTATATCTCCATTTTTAGTGGCTGGTGCCTCCATCCATCTCAACTGCTGAAGTGTGGAAGGTCAAATCCCAACATAAGCCAATTTGGGGTCCATATCGATCCCAATTTTGGAGCCATATCCGCTGTGGCAGGTGCATTGCAGTCAAAGAACTGTTGGATGAGTTGGGGTGAACGGAAGATGTGCATGGATTGCGCACCCTGAAAATTTGCCAGGTCTTGTGTTAACCAGGAAAAAGATTTGATAAAACATGATAAAACCCACTGATCATTTTTGAAGAGCAAAAACCCTTTCATGCAATTATCCATATTACATACCCTCCCTCATAGAGGAGATGAACCGGGTGCCCCGGGCAGTTTTCAGCTTCAAGTAGGTCTCCATGGATTGGAAGACGCCCTGATGAATTCAGCAGAAAGGGGGTAAGGCAGAAACAAACGGTGATCAAACAAGACGGAGGTGTAAAAACATGAGAAACACACAACAAAAAAGGAACCGAAAGCTGACAAAGCTGCCAAAAATCATCAACAAAAATTGAGGATACTAACCAACAAACATGGGGCCAAATTGTGTTTCCGCACTAATGGGGTCGCATAGAGTGTAACCGGCTGTCACCCTGGTTCAAGTATAAGTCACAGTTTTCGGCTTTCCCACCGTCCAAGGGTTTCACCATGTTTCACCTAGATACTGGTCTCCAAATCAATTGATAAAGAGAAACCAGCGATCAAACCATACCCAGAACCGAGTTCTTCAGGTCCTCAGCCATTGATCACTTCACAGCCATTGGAGCTGATCCACCAGCAATAATAACCAGGAATAATAACCATAATCAAATAATAATAGTAACCATAATCAATAACAATAACCAGAATAATCACAATTTCATAATCAATAACCATTCCACAGCCATCAACGATGACGAAACCCATCAACAATGGCTGTTTACAGCCAACAATGACAGCCATCACCCCCAACTTTCTTTCTGCATGTTCCTTGCTGTTGAAATAGCTTAGTCTGAAAATAAGGCTATTCCTCAATTCCAATGGATTAGAACCTCATTTCCAACATTTTCCTGATTAACATGGCGATTTTGGTGGGGCATCCCCACTTTTCACAACCAGTGGTTGCTTCAAACAGCCTCCCAATCCCCGCCTGCATCACCGGAGAGAACTCCCGTTGCACTGGCGACCACAACCTCGATGACGATCGTCGACATCCCCCGTTACCCCCAAAAGAAACCATGGTGGATGTAGGGGATTGACACTTTTGGGACCAGGGAAGGAGGGGTAAGATAAGGGGGATGGGATTGTGTCACAGACCATGACTAGCTGGCTTGCATTCTCCCACATGAAATCTGAAAAAAAGTGAAGTTTTGAGACGTCACGACTCTGCAGCTGCGATTCAGCCATGCGCATTGCACAGGAACGTTGCGCTCGTTTTCCAAGTCCAAAAATGGACCCAACCAACTGAATGACCATCGCGCTCGGACTGCCCAATTCTTGAGTTTTCTCAGAAAACTTGTCCCATAGAATTTCTAGTGCAATGGGTCTGAATGACTTTGAGCTTTAAAACTTCAATTTCTTCGAGTTTCTGAACTGAGCATGACTTTGGGACCCGAGTTGAGGAAAAGAAATCTGGAACTCCCCGCAGGAAAAGCACGAAGATGGCTGTAAGGCTGACCTGCGTGCAAGGGTAGATGTTCACCTTCAGCTTGGAGACCCACAGTAGCTGTGTCATTTTGTCTTAGGAAAGGATCGCTTCCACCAAGGCAAGGTATCCCTTGAATCACAGCAGGGTTTCAGGGTTTCGTAAATCCTACCTGATCATCCCAGTCCTGCCTGTGTCACAGTGTAGAAGACCTCAACAGTCACAAACTGGGCCCACCAATTACCGGTTGAAAGGCCAACACCACAGCAGGTAAGTTCTCCTAGGCCCTAGGCCAAATTCCTGGCAACTTGATTGGGAACCTCTGAGCCGAAGCCATCCCGCATTAAGCCAAGGACTTGCCTTTTTTTTGGATACTACCAAAATAATCACCAAATATCATAAACCTTGTGTGGGCTTAATCAACCACATTGACCAATCTACCCAATATTTAACAACATATTGACCTTGGGTAGATTCACATATTAACCACTCATTAATATCTGTGTCATTTACCCATATTAAGTGATATCTAACCAATATCAACATACTTAGAGTTTTCCTTAGTCATGGGGTTACCCCCTTGCATCATCCATGTTATTTTCGGATTTTCCATGAAATAAACCATCCAGCTATTGGGGATCCCCCATTTATGGAAACCCCCAGGTCACATGCCCCAGGGTTCCCCGGCATGTTGGCTCAGGAATTGTGCCGCGTACTGCAAGCAGCTCAGGGCCAACTGACCCATATGCCTCAGGTCGGCGAGCTGCGGTTTTCGGACTAAATGACTAAATGGGGATTTTGGTTTCTGGGGATAGTAATAGGAAAATCATGGGATAGATAGATCACCAACATGATTTGGAGGTGTCATAAAATGTAAAACATTTTAAGATTCAAAATCATCGAAATGATTGGTCATTTTGTTCATGGGGAAGCAAACTCAATGGCTTTTGGGGTACCGCAAGTTCAAGAGACACCCTAGACGGAAACTACCATTTTGAAGAAGAACTGTTGATCTCACTTCGGATTGGTCAACCAGGGGTGTATTGGTCCAAAGTTGACATGATCAACGTTGGCAACCTCACCTGAGGGGTTCACTTAGCTTGGATACCTACTGAAGGAGTAAAGCCACTTGCCATGTACTTAGATCTACATCCCAGTTAGTGACTAACAACGATATTCATGGATTTTCCGGATATTTACATAGATCTATATCCCATATTGATGGCTAAAACCCAAAGATCTATATAGATATATCACAACAATAATATTGTATTCCAGTCCTCTATGGGTTTTCCCCAGTTCTTCATGTGATATTTTCGCCAGTTGACCGTCGCTTGGAAGCCAAGGGCCCCACTCCATGTCAGTAGGGACGCTCTTCTGCAGGTGGAACCTGAGTCACAGAAGGCCTGAGGAACGAAGTTGCCTCATGCGAAAAGAAATGGTGTATATATAATTTGAAATGTGATTTGGATATAAGTTGATATAAATAACCAACTACAAGAAACAAGAAAGAGATATATATATATATATTATACATTGCGTATATATATATACATGTATATATATAGGATGGATACAACTAAGCAACTACAATGTAATCTTTAGCCTCTGCTAATATAACAAGGCAAGTCTGAAATATTCCCAGTAGGAAAATTGTGGGGGGATTGTAGAAATGGATAATGTCCATTGGCAAGTTAGGTTACCAAAGAGTATATAACAGCCCAGCAATCTTTTTGGTCGCCTTGACCAGTTGTTTTTCCGAAAATCCAAGAAGCATGAGTCAGCACGACGCTTTGGTATCGTTCGTTGGAAGTGTGAAAAAGTTTGCCCAAATCATATTGTTGGTGATATCCCATTGCTATTCATAACAATATGATATGTCTATATATTCCCATAGTTATTCCATAAACTCACCGTGACAATGCCCAGAGCTATCGCAGCTATCCCCAGGAAACGCTCTGGTTAGGTTTGCGCAGGGCGAACCAAGGTCTGCACCTTTCAAGCAGGTTTTGGACCTGAACGGTTGCTGAAACTGTCAGTCAAATATCGGGGCAGTCAGCAATTGTTGTAGTGACTATCCACTTTTATTGATCAAATTGCAATGTGATTGATGATGGTTAATGATGGTTAATAGTGATTTATCACATTTTATCACTGGGGATAACACCACCAATTCATAGTCAGGATATCTCAGGATTTACAACGCTGGAATCACACATCGTCATGCTATGCCAAGTCTGTCCTGGCAAATTTGAACCGCTTCACACCTAACATGTAGATGCTGTAGATGGGTGAGGGCTCCGGTCCTCAATTTTGTGGACCTTGAAATCCTGCACCTTTCCCACCATCGATCTACGAGCCTGATTGGTGCGCTTGGAGACACCACCCTCGTAGAAGCGAAAGTCGTGCATGACTGCCTGAGCCAAGGTTTCCTAAGGGTCGGTCACTAACCCCCACCAGTGCCAAAGAAAAGAAAAAAACACAAGTACTGGTCCTCGGTTTGAAAACATAGTCCCTTCTGCTTCTATCCGTGTATGTGACCCCAATTAGCTCCTAGTTACCCCTCAGTCATGCTTGACCCCTTCACTTTGTGACGCTTGTTGTTCTTGTGATCGGAAGACCATCATATATATTCGAGTCATTGCATATCATTGCATGTAGTTGGTCGGGCTGGAGCCCGAGTAATGCTGTTTGACATGAAATGTAATAAGCAACTATGTGCATGTCACACCAAGTGTGAGGGGCGTAGACAAACATATTATATCCAAATTTCCCAGAGGGATGAATATGATGAATCCAAATTTCCCAACCAGAACACACCTGTCGCATCCTGTCGCTAGATGTTGAATCGCTTCAGGGCCCAACGTTTCTGCCTCCCCACTGAGCCAAATGATCTGGCCCACCATCCAGAAGAGCCGACCCGCAAAGGCTATGGTCAGGGCCTGGCGATGATCTGTCCCAGGCTTTTGAAAAAGGTGGCCAGCGGTGGCCATATGGGTTGGGTCAACACCCTGGTTTTTTTTAGGGAATATCCCCACAAAATATGGCCTTATATGCTACAGTACCTCCATTTTTGGATCCTGGAATTCCCATTGATCTTTGCCCCAAATGATGGTCTCATAAGTATGGACCCATAAAAGCACATGCCAAGATCCTGAAAAAGAATCATCGACAGAAGCACGCACAAATCAACCCTGTGAATATAACCAGTGTAATGGTTGCAGATGTGATGCTACGTGGATAGTCGCTCGAAGACTTCAATGGACACGTCGCGGTTTTCTTCTTTGGGGGATCTTTGCTTGAGTGGGTCAAAAATAAATAATTACCCATTCAATACCCCTTTGTACTCTAGAAAATAGTCCCACTGGATTTGGATGATTTGTTTTTTTCATGTTTTTCCCATTGATATCTCTAGCTCGGCCATATCACCCGTGCCATCACAACAACCATCGCCCGAAAAACGCTTGGCCAAAGGAACGATGGACACGAACATGAGGAGCTTCTTGAAAACACTTCCCTGGCAGGAAAACACATCCAAAACTTTCGCAGTGTGTTGGAGAATAGATGGCAGCTGTGGTGCCAAGAATATCCAACTTCTTGCATCCTGTCACTGTGCTGAAGTGGAGGAGGAATTCCAATTAACCTACGAAAGCAGCAGCCCCACTTCAAGTTGAGGCTAAGAGTTTTTCTTTCCGCTGAGTTGAGCGTTGCTGTTTGGGATGTCATTGGTCTGTTGCCAACGTGGGCAGCAACAAACCTAAAACTTTGTTCACCCTCTGGACCACAACAGCGGGTCAGGGACCCGGTGGCTACTGAGCAAACACTGATTGGGATGAAGATTGCCATCACATGCCACCCACTGAACCCCAGCTTCTCAGCTTCCCCGACCAGCTCAGCAAATTCCACCTTGGGACCTCAGAGGAACTCCAAATCAGTTTCCAATTTTGCCCCGAAACAAAGAAAAAACACCAGCCGAAAATGGTAGTTGAAAAGACTTCGCATCTAATTATTTATGGTCGACTAATTTCCACATGTTCCATCTGGAAGTAACCGTGTTGAAAACGTGATCCTCTTGATAGTTCCCCACTCAGTTGCTCGAGCTGGAGCCTTTGAAAGACCCTTTGGCAACCCCGACGTTTGTCCGGGCTTCCATATGTCGCAGACTGGCGCAGCAACCATCTCCCATCAGATTGGACAACCCAGAAAAATACGAGTCACAACATATAGTCTCCCACCTGGACAGAAAAGTGTTTTCGGATTCTAGTTCGATGATGTTGCCTCCATAATTTCCAGACTTTCTACATGGTTTCTATTTCATTTTGGGTTGTTATAGATATATGATATGTACCCTCCGGCAATCAAACATGGCAATTGACAATCGTCCACTTATAACTTATAGATACATTCACATTCTCCAGATGTTTATCATATTTTATCATCTTTTCCTATCTGTTCTTATTAAAACCTCCATCTCACAAGACATGTCTGCCACGGGGTGGCTGCCGGTGGCTGACGGCATGCTGGCCTTGCGGGAGATCCTCAAGCAGCAGCGGCATGCCTTGGAGAAAATCAGGATGAAGCTACACCTCAGCACCGAACATCGGGCGTCCAAACAAATGGGTGATAGGGTGATACAGTGATGACATTGTGTGTTGAACAGAAATAATGATGGTTATATTATATATAAGCAATATATGATATGGTTTATATAATACATAATATATATATATATATATTATGTGATGATATAGTGATGGTTAAATAGACATAGTCATAGTGATGAAAATTGCCCCTCTTTGATGTTGGTGTTGTTTCGGTTCACGGTCCTCAAAGCAGTTGGGAGTTCTGGGCCAGGAAAAAAAAAGCCTTGTCAAGCTTTGGATTTTTTTACTACCCTTTTTTCCCATTGAAACCAATTTTGCTGTTGGCCTAATGCATAAGGTGTTGGTCCCCCCCCCCGGACAAAGATGTAAGCTGGACTTAGTCCCCGCGCTCAAGAACATCCAGAGTTGCCTGCCGCCACTCACCAAATTTTGCCATTCGGGTATACCAGGTCAAAAACATGTCCAATAAAAGGACGTACTATTGCTTATTAGTCGATATGTTGTACTGTCCCAGTTGCAATGCCACTCACTAACCATGTACCCTCTGTAGCTAGGTTGGATTACCAGAAAGCCGGTTGGGCAACCTGCGTCTGTCAATCTTGGGTACGCTGGAGATCCGCAAACCGTAAACGCCGTAAACCCAATGATGCTGATGCACCCTGGGCAGTAGAGAGGTTAACCAAGCATTTTCGTCTGAAAGCAACCAAATGTTCCATCACGCAAGGGACACAAAGGTGCGTCCAAACCACCAAGCGTCCAAGTGCCTGTTTCACTGGCTCCAGGACGGTGACCAATAAGAGCGCCATGATAAATGGTAACAGAAGGTCAGCAAATTGTTCCTGCGGACTAAGAATTCCACCCGGTCTGAGGCACTTTCACAATATACAGCTGTTGAATTGCTGGACCAAAGGAAAAATCAAGGATAAAACCCTAGAAATAAGACCCTAGAAAGGTGGTTGAACACGGTTGTTTCGGGTAGAATTTCCTTCAATCGACCTATTGATTGGATGATGTCAATTCGAGATCTCGCTTTCCAAAGCATCAGTCTCTGAGAGTCTCAGCCTTAGATCTGGCTTCCCAGGTTCATCCAAGTTGTGAGTAGAACCACAACCCCCAAATGGGTACCATATGGATCCAAAATGTCAGACTAGGAAAAACTGATAAATGTTTGCCTTAAAATGGGGTACACCGAAATCCCAGGGTTTATCAGTTTATCATCACTTGCCCGTCTACAATTGCCATGTCAGGGTAATTCGTGCCACAATTGCAGCTTCACCGGCCCAACGGACCAGCATTTTGACGCCAAAGTGGAAAACGATGATGGCCACAGCGATCTTGAAACCGTTGTAGCCACCCTGTCATGGGGTCATGGGCCCATTGTCAATGGGGTGCTAGTGCTGATCCCCTATCCCACTTTTGGAGTTGATCCAACATTAAGTGCTAAATCCATTGACCATCCACAGATGGGATTTCTTATTACAGATACCGTATATGCCCCTTTGGATAGTCTGAAACGAGCCCCAAATGGTTGGATTCTGGTTTCTGCTTGGGTCTACCGCATTTACGATGTCATATGATGGGTACGGCGGGTTACAGCCCAAATTGTCACCGAATGGGGTTGTAATCCCAAAGACCTTCTGCTTGTCCTGAGTGATGGTAGTCGTATGTAACTCCACCTAAATCCGGTATAGGCTCCAGGACTAGGCTGTGGAAATGATGGAAGAAACGGCTGGCACAAAAGTCTTTCAATCAACGTGTTCAATTTTCTAGACCTCATCTCTCCAAACTGAATCCAATAAAAGAGTATGCCTCCCATAAATCCTGACATCAGAACCATGTGGAAATCACCATCGTTGTACAAGTGTTCTCTGCTGAACCTGGTATGATATGCAAAAATCATTTGCCCAAAATTTTGGCAAGGAAATGTTAGGAAAAAAGAAGTGTTTTATAATTTATAAACCATAAATAAACCTAGTTTTGCAACCCAACGGCAAGTTTCAGGGTTCCAGGTTCCAGGGTTCTAGCGTTCGGGTTCCGTTCCGGTTTTTACGATTTGGCAAACAAACAACTCCCCTTTAGGGTTTAGGGTTTAGGGTACTCCCAAACCCAGGGATTCGAAACCCAACGGTCAGTGCCTGTAGTGGTGTCACCGTGTTGTCGCGCCGCCACTGGCGATGGCATGGGCAACCGGGGTCCCATTGGCATCGACAGATTCTTGGACTTTTCAATGTCCAAAGTCAAACATTCCAGCATTGGTTTCAGTTAGAATGTTAAAAATGTGTTTATTGCACGAAAGAATCCTTGGGGACATGTCCCAAACTAACCTGTTCTCAGCCACCAGAGTTTTGAAAATGGCCTGGCGGTCCATGGAACCTGCCCGAGGACGCCTGGGAAAAGTTGGCCAAAGTTGCGGTTTCGACAAAGTGGCAGATTTCGCAGCGTTGTTATTTAAATTTGGACTGGTGGACGCATTTTTTCATTTACCCATGATTACCCCAATTTCAAATAGCTAAACTGGTTCAATCCCATTTCTGGGAACCCCAATATTTCCTCCTTCCTGGCCGAATTTTCAGGTTCCTTGGCACCCCAACGCATGATCGCCGGAACGTTGCCGCAAATGCCCCGGCCTCGTCGGCAAATTTCGGATTTAAAAAACACATGGAAAATGTCATGTTTTATGAAACGATAATTTTTAAGTGCACTTTGTGAGACGATTCAGTGGAGCTGGACTTGGATTTTGGTTCTGAAGAACATTCATTCCGTCGGCTGCAAAAATGCTGGAGGGCCTTCTTTCTCCATCCATGGCACCGGACAAGCAAAAAATGGGATGAAAAATGGGGTTGCCCAAGGGCAAAAACGTGTTTGTTAATTTTTTTTGCAATTCCTATATGTCTCCAAATTCTGCACACCCGAACCTGACCCTTACAAAAAAACAAACGTGACTAAAGGTTTATTGATACAAACCTTTAGCAACAAAAAAAATTGCAAATCCGTTTGTGGTGCATATAATGACTGGTCTGAAACAGCTGCGGAACATCGAAAAAAATGTGGACGACCGGTTGCCGCTTGATGATTTTCGAGACATTATCGCCTTCAAGTTTCACAGTCAAAGTTACATGTTTTTGTACAGGTATAGTACTAATATCCACCCAAAACCCTCCCATCTATAATCCGAGATATAAAGGAGAGCAGGGCAACCGGGATATAATATCCGTATCCAAGCAGCATATTAAAACGCGTCCTACGC
>Ga0126342_10014631_pt1:0-12500 | contig 13830 bp, 10 predicted proteins | sample Cyp1metagenome_FD_92528 | JGI IMG/M metagenome (GOLD analysis project Ga0126342, IMG submission 92528) | Coral microbial communities from Lord Howe Island, Old Settlement Bay, Australia - Cyphastrea 1 metagenome | ecosystem: Host-associated > Invertebrates > Cnidaria > Coral ...
AGCTTTCTCGGTATATCTGAGTCTGAGAGAAAGGGAACAAAGGGTGGAACTACTCTTCGCTGCCCAACAATGCGGTATTCCATTACCTCGCAACTTCATCGGCAAGATGGCTTACGCCATTCACTTCGCTGAGTCCGAGGCGATGAGGGGAAAGTCCGAAATGAAAATAAAGATGGCTCCGAACCTGGGGGACGAAGTGGTAGGTGAAGTATTCAAAGCAGTCGGGGACAGTGCCAGCACCTTTCTGGGTCTATGTGGGGTTATTTCGGTTTGGTTTAGGGTTTACTTAGGGTTAGGTCAGCGCTTTGTTGAGGTTTTTGTGAACTCGAAACACTGCACATTACGGAGGATATATTTTAGATATGCTTCAAAAGGTGATTTTGGCACTGTCTTGGGTAAGCGCAAAAAATGAAAAAATGCCATGAGACGCAGGAAATATCAATATTTGTTTTATGTTTGCAGTTTGCAAAATAACACGTGCCCAAAGCACAGAGCAGATTGCAGTCCTGCATGCCATTCCGCGCATTTCGGGCTAACGTCAGCCCCCAAGCGATATGTTTATATAATCATATAATATGTTGTTACTATATGTTTTTTTTATTATTGATACCATTACTTTTATTATTATTACATGTTTTCATTATTGTTATTATTATTGTATATTATTATTACATTATAGATACAACACTCTTAACCCCCTTCCAACTATTTCCTTCCACTTTTCCCAGCTGCTCGGATCACAGGCAGCGCGTCCTCGCATCTTCGCCGGGATCCCGTCCGCCGCGCTCTACGGCGAGCGCCGCATGCGCTGGCGCAAGCAGTGGAAGTGTGGCGACAAGCTGAACGCCTGGGGAGCCGTGGCCGGAAGCCGGTGATTTCATGGGATTTCGTTGTTTTGTTTTGGAAAATATATGAAGATATCCCACCTATCCCATGAAATCACCACTAAATCCGATTAAATCACCTGATTTAACCGTTTTTTAATTGAAGATATGGTGATTTAATGGGATTAAGTGGTCATTTCCTGGAGAATCAATGTTTTTTTTTCCAGATAAATCATCGAACTCAATAAGCCACGCTATCCATTGGCAATCTTGAGGAACCAACCAGTAGAATAAAGGAGGGGGGAACCATCATGAAGCATCATGAAGCCAATGGGAATATCATTATCATGAGATAATGAGATATATATAATGATATATATATATATATATATATAGGATATACATTTTTCAAACATGGGATTTCACTGGAGATTGGCACTTCACATGATGAGCCTTCGATCTCAATGTTGTGTATGTTGGTGTCCTCCCGCGCTGGGAGGCTGGACTCAGCTGTGTCTTTTCTTGGTGCTGTATCTGAAAATCCCAATGTCATACCTTCTGGTAAACTAAAATAACTATGGAAACTCACCATTTTTACTAGGTAAATCAACCATTTTTATGACCATTTTCAATAGCAAACTGTCAGTTTTACCAGGGGGAACCTGGTGACACCCAAGGGGTCGGCCCATAAATAAAAAAACGGGGTCACCGAGGAATCCCCTACAAGTTCATCGTGGGCTGGCAGCTGGTTCTGAATGTTAGCATGGCTGGGATCAATGGAATCGATCGCTGGGAAATCTGCAAAATCTTTGCTGCATATGGATTTGTCTGAAAATTTAAGGTACCTCCAAATCACATCAAATCCCATTGTTATTATCATGCCTAGCTTTCCAGATTTACCATGATTTACCAGCGTCCAGCCAAGTTCCAGACCCATCTGGAAAACGGGTGTGCCTCGAAGTGGGGGAGAGACTCAAACGATCTCTAGTCTTTTTATTTTATGTTATGATATTGTATGTTAAGTCAATTGGAAAGTGCTTCGCTGCGTTCCTTATTAGAGTATCGAAATAAGGTCGCGACATGTCGCATACTCAATCTAACCCTTTCGACCCCCTAATACACACCGACATACATACACTACATAACATGTCAAGACTACATCAAATCATATGAATCAGACCCGCGCCCCATAGATTTGATTATGGTAAATTATCCCTTTGTTTTGGGCGTAGCCAAGTTGGACCCACATCCAATCCCATGCTTTTGGGGGATATGTTTGGCTGTTCGCCAATTGTGTGGTTTCTTTTACAATCCATGTTTTTGGCTGCCTTGTTGTTAAATCACTGTTTTGATTCTATGCTTGATATAACCATGATGTTGGCTGGGTGTCACAGATGAACAATCTTATTGTTGGTTACTTCATACCCCCTTCTGTGTTGTTTAATGTTGTTTATAGCGTTATATACATCTCCGTGACATGCTCATATTATACTCATATTTGCTCCTATTATTGTGTTGGTGTCTATGATGTAGCCACGCAAAATTCGCTGACCCCAGAAAGCCAATAAAATCAACCTGCATTTGGGGATGAATTATGACTAGTAAACACCTCACTCCCCTTGATGGTGATATACTTTTGGACTTCATTTGTGTCATTCATGTCAAAACATCCATTTGGGTAAATTTTAACGACCTCACTGCGACTTCACTGGAATCATGGCTAAGAAGGGAAATCATCCTCAAACAATTGTTTTCTTCAGCTGATGGTGTACTCTGTCGAGACCTTGAGGGTTATGACTTTCCTGAAGTCTCCAAGATTGCGCTCAAGCTCAGCCAGCCAAAGATCGACATCGCCCACCCTTGTGGAATGAGGAATGTGGATGTTCTGACACATGGGCCATTGTCGTTGGAGATCGTTTTGAGCCTGAAACCCATGATGTGGAGGTGATCGGCTGGATGGCTCACCCAGTCCGCTATGATCGTGACAGTGACTTCTACATGGGCACGGAGACTCTGGGTTCTTATGCAGCAGAGCGGGAGGCCCTTGCGTGGGCTGGTCTTTGGCGCCTTGGTCACAACACCAAGGTTGAGACGATCTTCCGCACGGATTCCCTGACATCTGCTCACCAAGCTGTTGGCTTCACAGGATGTGCTGAACGTGATCTCTCCTTCCACCTCTTCAGAGGCATTGTTCAGGAGCTCGAGACCTCACTGTCCACAGGAGCACTTGAGGTTGTTTAGATTCGGATTCCCAGAGACAAACCAACCCAAGTGCAACTGTTTATTTTCCTTAAGAAAGGATTTCACAAATCTCTATACAGGGCTTGGTCAATGTACTAACTGTTCATATCACCTAACAAAAAGAGTGAATATCATCTCCTGTCCTTTTTTCAGTGATGAAGTGTTCAATAACTCCAAAGCCCGACATTTACCAGACATGTACCAAACCCTGTTCAAACAAAACCACACAGCCCTTCTTTGCTTGGGCCTGGGACCCTGCCCTGTCCGATTTGGTTTTCAACCAAGGCCCGTAGACAAGAGCACGAACTTGACAGCGCATCGACAAGGTGGGGACGCGAACGGATGATATCCCCGCCATTGATCCAGAAAGAGATATGATATACATGGATTTATAATGATTTTTATATATATATATATACATCATATGTTTATAGTACAGTAACTACATATATATTTATATTTAATGTATGTTTTTTTTGATTATATACATATTTGCAATAATCAAGTGATGAAGTAATGCACTTGATTATATATTATATATAGATATTGTTTTTGATGTGTAAGCTTCACCATGACAGCAGTCTTCAACAGCGCATTTGTAGTGCTATTGACCTGGAGTTTGGGAGAAATCGAAGGGATGATCGGATGGTTCACCTTGTCCCTGAAGCCCTTCATAACAAACATCCGACCTGATAGAAGATCAGGAACAGTGATGTTTTCTCTACCATCCCGTTGATTTATGATGTTCGTTGTTTTATTAATCCTGCGCTAGAACAAACATCATAAATCAACATGATAGTCAGATAGTCTGTCTGATAGTGCATAAATCACGACATATTCAAGCTTGGAAAACACAAGCCTGTGGAGACCTATTTGAACTCAAAACTGGAAGGACACAGAATGTTCCATTTACTATCAACACTCGAATACAGTATTCAAACATGTTCAAAATACTGTAAATGGCTATGATGGATCCAGATCCATTCTATTTTCAGATATGATCAGTATTCAATATTGAAACGGGGTGATTTTCCCAGCAATGTATAAGATACAACCGGGATCCGAGTCTTTTTAAAAGATTTCCTGAACTCAGTCATGAGGATTTCCTGAAAAGTCTGCAGAAATGGCATCTTTCCAGTAAAATGATGGGACTAGTCGATGGCAGAAGCATCAAATTTGAGCGTATCTATTTTTAGACAAAACCAGATAAGATTGAGTAAGTTCCAAAAAAAGGTCCTAGAAGATCCGAATAACATGGGATGTGAAGCTCAAAAGAAAACGGCTATATATATATATATGTTGATGAACATTTGGATTTAATTGGGGACGATATAACTATAACTATAGTAACATGTAGATACATATAGATACATATGGTAACATGTAGTAACATGTAGTAACATATATAGTAACATATCTAGTAACATGCTAATATAGTTGTAATTAGCACGTCATATAGTCTGCTTCATTGGTATACTTAAACATTGATGAACGTTGTCTTTGCAAATCGACAAACATCGGCTGCCTCGCCTTCCGACCAGGATATAAAGCCACAGACAGCGAAGTGCACAAAGCCGAGTTGCTCAGAGACTTGGATCTCGTTTTCCCATGGCTTCACGGTGGAAAAAAAATGAAAAACACCAAAAACCCTCTGGTGATGTTTGTTATCCTCTGGTCAACATACAAAAAGCTATTGAAAATTGCCATAGAAATAGTTATGTTAGTTTACCAGAGGGTACAGTTTGCTATTGAACATATCGCCATTTCGGAAAGTTTGACTTGATTTAGCGAGAAAATGAGGATTTTTCCATAGTCCAAAGCTATGTAAACGTTTACCAGAGGGTAGCTGTCTGAGATAGGCACCAAGTCAGAGTCCAATGACTTGGATCTTGACTGGGGTACCCAGCAAGGACACCTCCAGATGGCGGTTGAATGGTGCTATTTTGTGATGATTTGAGAGTTGTCTCACCATGTTTATGGCATATAAATGGTGACATTCATATACATTGATTTGTTATGTTCAATAATTTTAAAGAATGCTAATGCCACCAGAAAATATGCCAGATAAAGCGTCAGCCAGAATGTCATATGCCAAATGGAAAATCAGAATATGCCAGCATATATATATATATATATATATATATATATATATATAGAGTATATTCCAGATAAAATGCCGATGGAATGTGATTTGGTGGGGATCACTCATAATTTGTACATTGGTCAAAAACGGCGAGTCTATGCCAATTTGAATATATTTGTTTGATTAACTGCCAGCAGTAAAACCTTGGATGCAATGGCTGATAGCTTAATGATTACATAAGGCCTTAGAGTAGGCTACATGTGATATCCTTTACATGAAGCAATGAAGGCCGTCAAAAAAAAAGACAAGACCTACATGGCCTGATTTCGGCAAAGATGATGGGATCCAGCGAACGATTTCGGCCAAGTAAGCGTTGCATCCATTCTTTTGGGGTTTTATGACATGACTTGCGGAGGAATCCGCAGTGCAACTGCCAGTTTTCCATTGGTCCAATTTGGTCAGTCACATCTGTCGAATTTTTGCCATTCCTCAACGGATTGGTTCAAGGGAAACACCTACAGGAAACCTTGGTTTTTACATTTTTTACCATCAATTATAGGGGTCTACTGTAGATTTTCCCAACAGCAATGTATTCTGGGTCTCACTTTGGTGCCAGGAAACGAAAGTTTGACCTACAAAGACTTGTCACTTGGTCACCTGCGAAGCTCCACTTCAATGTTGTCGGGAGATGAAGCAAGAAATTGATTCAATAGACATATTCAAGAAAAGCATGCATTGACATCATGGCGCCATGATTTCTACATGGTTCTACCGTCACATTTATATACATTTATGGGAATTCATTCGCGTATCTGCAAGCCACATCTTTAAGGGGCACCCATCACCAGTGGAATTTCAAGCAGCCCAGAGTGCTGGATGTTTTGCCCAAGTTTTCCAAGGTTTTGGACCACAAATTGATGGCACAGAAATGGTGGCGTCTCACAGCCTGTGTGGTTAATGGCGCCATTACCCTCTGGTAATTTAACATAGCTATTGAAAATTGCCATTTATAGTGGATTTTCCCATTAAACATGGTGATTTTCCATAGCTATGTTAAATTACCAGAGGGTAACCACCAACAAAAAACAAGAAACATCGGGAAACAAACACTCGGGAAACACTCGTTTTTAGTAGGATTTTACTTTAGGGGCAAAAGCAACCTTTATATTTCATAACCCATATAGCAACCCATTTTACTGTTCTATAATCTTTCTCTATGGGTTGCCCAAAACATCCTTCGAGGAGATTGCTGTGGCTCAAGTTCACTGCTTTTCAATGTCTCCGGTCCCTTTTTTATGGATCCATATTTGGAAAAAATATCCGATTTTTTGGGGAAATACGTAGAAGTAAAGATTACTTCCGGTAGTCCAAGATAGTTGGCTGGGAAATCCTCTACAAATGGAGGTTTGAACGGGATCGAACTAACGAACTAAAAAGGGTGATATTGGATGATTTACCGTTGCTATCTGGTTGGTGGTGAACATGCCTTTCATGACTTTCCATTCAGTTTGGGAATTTGATAACCCCAACTGATTGATATATTTCAGAGGGGTAGGTATACCACCAAGCAGCTATGTTTGATGGAGGGCAAAGTTTTTTTTAAATTTTGGAGAGGTAAGGATGGGCTCAGAATTTAAACGAGGACCTTCGACATATTCCGATCCTATTTTGGGGGATGGTCCTAGACAGCTTGAGATCATCCACCAAAATAGTATCTTTGTCTTCCCCTATTTTTATCTGGAAACCTTGGTTTGGTCTTGAATTAATGCATAATCTTAAATTGGGTGCCAAACAAGTGGTAGTTTCAGAATATGTATGAGGGACGGAATGATTTTTTGGTGCTTTGCGGGTGGCAGAAAAACACAAAACTTTTTGCCAGATAGCTTCATGTGTTTGATGTAAAGTCTTTGTTTCTAATGTTCAAGATTGTTCAAGCATATTTGAGATGATTGTCCCCCACGACTATCCTTTCAAGGCTTAAATGATCTTTGGAATCATCTATATAATTTTCCTCGGATTTGTGTGTGTGTTTTTGATTTATATATATAATCTGTTGGTCACCAATGTTTACCTCATCCATATTTGGTTTTCCGGGGTTCCAGTTGCATGAGCTGCTATGGCCCTTTGCCACTTGCAACTACTAAAATCCCATTAAATCACGATCCAATTACTATTAAATCATCATCAAACCACCATAGGGCTTTCTTAGTTCAAATCCTAGAACAATTTTGATAAATTAGTGATTTTAATAGTGATTTAATGGGATTTATGATCATTTCACATTATACAGTAATACTAATTTATCATAAATTTTCGAGGGCTTTCTCAGAGCGCCATAGGATGCCATAGGCATTTTGTGAATTTGCCGGACACCTATTTGAGTCTCCAATCGAAGACCTTTGCGCTGCTGGCTCCTCGGCTTTCCAGTGATTGAGGTTCAGCATCTTGGAAAAATGTGGGTACCCCCGTTAGATGGATGGTTTCTGATGAAAAACCCATTGAAATGGATGATTTGAGGGTCCCCCCCAGCCCCCCATGTCTGGAAACCCTCTCAAATGGCATGTTTTTAGACGATTCACCTTTGAACATGGTGGTTTTCCATAGCATTTTGCTAGATGATCAGAGGCTTATCAGCATCCCAAAATTGTTGATGCCTTCAGACATGGACCCAATAGCCAAGTGTCTGCGGCATCCCAGCTGAAAACGATGGTTGGGGAGGTGTCCAAAACGTGTGAACTGTTTGTTTGTACTTACCCTCTGGTTATTCAACAGTTCGCCATGGAAAATGACCCGTTTATAGATGGTTTACCTATTAAAAAGCGGCTTGCATATATTTCCCCACATCTTTGTGTGGGGTTCTTGTTTTTGATTCTGTATCCCGCCGCCGCCTCCGCCTCCTCCACACAACTTTGTCACACACAACCTTGTCACACACACACACACCATTTTTCAACACAAACTTTCACACACAACTTTGTCACACACACAACTTACAACTTTGTCACTAACTCTCTTTCACACACAACTTTGTCACACACCATCTTTCAACACAAACGACCCGTGTTTTGCGTGGCAGGCGCGGCACTTCTGGCACTGGGCTGGATCTGGTGGCGCGCTTGGTCCCCGTTGGTCGCCCGTGACGCCGCGGCACTTTGCTTGGCAGGCGTAGCACTTGGCGACATCCACCGTCGTTTTGCCTGGCAGGCGTGGCAGTTGGCGACATCTACAGTACCTTCATTTCCCTGGCAGGCGTGGCACTTATGGCGCTGGGCTGGGTCTGGTGGTGCACTTGGTCCCCGTTGGTCGCCCGTGACACCGCGCCACTTTGCGTGGCAGGCGTGGCACTTGGCGACATCCACCGTCGTTTTGCGTGGCAGGCACGGCACTTGGCGACATCCACCGTCACTTTGCATGGCAGGCCAGCACTTGGTCCAATCGACCTTCGTTTCCGTGGCAGGTGTAGCACTTCGTGACATCCACGCTGCAAGTGAGTCCATCTCTCTCAAATACGACTTTGTCACACACAACAAACTTTGTCACACACACAGCTTCGTCGCACACACAACCTTTCACACACAACTTTGTCATCCACAACTTTGTCACACACACACAATTAATTCTTTCATATACAACTTTGTCACACACACACAACTTTGTCACACACAATCTTTCGCACACAACTTTGTCATACACAATCTTTCACACACAACTTTGTCACACACACAATATTGCACACACAATTGTGTCACCACACAATCGTTCACACACAACTTTGTCACATACAACTCTTTCACACAGAACTCTTCAGATACAACTTTCAAAATTGTCGATCCTCCACCATCTCCTTTGTCCTTGTGGCTTTCTCCGCGCCGCTTCAACCACTTTTTCTGCTTGGTGGAAGAAGTTGACATGTGGGGTTGTCCGGTCCTTTCATTTTTGAGTGACCAGGTATGGCCTACCAGTTATCATTACTTATGATAAGAGGAAAGATTATCGCCGCCAACCATAGGTCAATGGGTGTGAAAATGGGGCCCTGAGCGTAACCCCCTAATTGTTGGAACCGGGGGCCGAGCGGTAGAGCAACTGACCCGGCAGCGTTGCCACGAACTAGGGTACGCCTCCCCAACAAACTGGTTGACAGAGTGAATTCCCCCCCCCAAAAAAAATGTGTCATTTGGCATGTACAAACCAATTGTTGTCTGCAAGTCTTCCCTGCACAAAAACAATTCCTTGATTGACCTCCGATTAGGATCCATTCGGGTGAATTATTGACCTCCTATGATTGTGGTAATCTAATCATATTATAATAATTTATAATATGTTTAGCCATCATTTCCAATCATTTTCCGCATGATTTACGACATTTTCCCTAACTTTTGTTTCCACCTCTTTGAGGACTACGGTTACAGTTTGGGTGCGGAATATGTCATGAAGATGGATGACGATACCTGCATCAAGCCGCACAAGCTAGTGGAATACCTCGATGCCTACGCCGCTCGGCATCCAACCCGGAAAATCTGGGGATTTGCCAACCTTTATAGGATGTGATGGCGATTTTTCATGGGATATAACATGATATAACTGATATATCATATCTAAGGCAACAGATCTCGAGATGGTAAATGTTAGGAGATTCATGGAGATTCTTTTGATATCTGTAGGACACTTTTTAGGGAGTACTGTACTGACTATGAATGGGAATGGCTATCTTCAAAGCCTAGGTTTGGGGTTGAACATTGAGCCTAGGTCAAAATGGGGATTCAACATTCCAGCATCCAAAATGGGTATATAATATAAATGTATAAAATGATATTATATATATATATATATATGATTGGTGGTTTGGATCTACTTCTTGGAAAGTCTTTGGGCTATGATTTAGGGGCTCAGCCGTACCTTCTCAGGAGGTGTTTGGATCCTCTATATATACTGGTCGGTGGTTTCAAACATTTTTCATTTTCCATAATATATGGAATAATCATCCCAACTGACTAATATTTTTCAGAGGGGTTAAAACCACCAAGATTGACATGTCACCTATAATATATAGTAGCATTTCCTTTATCCAGTGGCTTGTTGATTAAACCATTGAGCAGTTTCTACCGACCGGTCCATTGGTGATTTTCCAAAATAGTCTGGGGATCCCAAAGCCAAGGATTACCCTCCAGTAAACTAACATAGACCCTGCCAGATAGGGGTTGGAAGACTAGTTTCCACTAAAAATTGATGATGTTCAGGGTCTATGTTAATTTACCACAGGGTAGAAGGAATATTCCGTTGCTTTGTGATACTGCTCAAAAAGGGCATTCAAAATGGCATGAATTTAACCAACCAACACGGGTCAGTAAAACTTAGATGGTGATTAGGTGATGTTTTTTTCTACGAGACCTCGTTGTTGGGGTTCAATCATTTGGACCAATACTGGGTGGATCACACGGTCACACGACGAGCTCGAAGTTCAGAACGGGCTTCAAGAAAAAGGTGCAAAACATATCTAAAGCTGGTCTTGTTGACTCAAGTTTCACACAATTTTGAAGAACACAACAACAGAAGAAAAAAAAAAACATGTAGATGAACATCCCAAACCGACCTTTTTATATAGAAGTTGTCCAAGGGCCTTGATCGCCAAATCTCTCAGCAGCTGCTTTCCCCATGAAACATAACCAAGTGTGGATGATCTGAACCCAGTGGGAAGGAGATATTGCAACTGAAATCGCCACGCTATATTTGGATAAAAGTTGGATGAGTTTGCTCAAATAGACAGTCTTGATATTGACAATAGTCAGTCTGTTGGATGAGTATCAAGTCTGTCAGCTAAATATCTAGTTGGATAGAAGTCTGATAGTTTTTGTACCAAGACTGTCAGCTCAAGAAGTCTGCACAAAGGGTGCCCTTTCCGGAATTTCCCGATCGATCCACAGGAAGCGAAGAAAAGGCAGGGTCCGAAGGCGCTTTATGCCGGGTACTATCAGTTTCTTGCCTCAGAGTCCTCCGATCCTGGTTTGATTTGTGGCTGCGATCTATCTGGCTCGGTTGATGACTAGTTCATCATGTATTAGGATGTATTAGGATTTTAATGTGGAAGTATATGGATAGAGAACTGATGATGGTTGGTCGAAGATTAGATTGGCGATTATACAATATGTTGGTGAAGATCACAATCCATGAATGGGGAAGCCCATTCTCAACCAGCCAGTTTTAGAAGGTTGACAGAGAGTTGAACGCTGCTCGCATGGGTAGTGGATTTAATGGGCGAACTAGCCATTTTATGGGATAAATATTTCATGCGATGTATGATGTATCAATGAACATATCATGTAAGTATCAAGTAGCGTAACATGAAGTGCAAGTGAAGATCATGAAAGTGCAAGTGAAAATCAAGCAGCATAGCATGAAGTGCAAGTGGAGATCATGAAAGTGCAAGTGAAAATCAAGTAGCGTAGCATGAAGTGCAAGTGAAGATCATGTAGCGTCGCCATAGACACGGTTGCTATTATCCCCACCCCACCCCACCCCATCCCAACTTCCTGAAATGAGCACGACTACACGTACGGTTTTTGACCCGGTGGCATAAACATATACTGTACATTATATACTGGGAAATATGGGATATTAACGGAACATATAGAATTCGCCTTAAGATGACATATGGATAATATGGCCCACATGCCTTAAATGGCCTATTACACACATGTGTTAAACCGACGTGTTTTCGTGGGGACATTCTCGGAATCGGGCATCCCATTGAGACAAGGATTTACCCTCTGGTAAACGGTTACATAGCTGTTGAAAATCATCATTTGAAATAGGTCAGCTATTTCTATGGGCCATTTTTCAATAGCTATGTAACAGTCATTACCAAAGGGTAACTGTGTCTCACTCAACGCCGGTGAAATCATGTCACTGATGCAGACTTTGGTGCTGGAGATGACCCGGGACAAGTCCCAAGGAACCAAACATTTCTTGATCGCCACTTCAACGGTGGAGAATCCCCCGGAGGCTCCCCGGTCAATGCGGTGCGAACCAGGCATTACATTCAAACATACCGGGGTCAATGCGGCCTCTTTCTTCAAAAAAAACAAACAAATTGTCCCGATTCATCCATACTAACATGTGAATTATGCTTTCTGGTAATCAAAAACGGCCTGCTGGAAAATCCTCCGATTTAGTTCGATGATTTACCCAGCTATAAATACCCTTTAAGCACCTTTTCTTCAACACTGTTTAACTAGGATTTTCCCAATATTTCCCAATCATCACCAACCATTGATCGATGTTCCCAGTTTTTGTTTGTCAACCTCAACCCATTTCCCTCCCGAAATCCCCTTCCCATCCCATTCCATACCTGGTTG
>Ga0126342_10014632_pt1 | contig 13830 bp, 14 predicted proteins | sample Cyp1metagenome_FD_92528 | JGI IMG/M metagenome (GOLD analysis project Ga0126342, IMG submission 92528) | Coral microbial communities from Lord Howe Island, Old Settlement Bay, Australia - Cyphastrea 1 metagenome | ecosystem: Host-associated > Invertebrates > Cnidaria > Coral ...
ATCTATCCTATCTATCCTATCTATCCTATCTATCCTATCTATCATATCTATCCTATCTATCCTATCTATCCTATCTATCCTATCTATCCTATCTATCCTATCTATCCTATCTATCCTATCTATTCTATCCATCCATCCATCCATCCATCGATCCATCCATCCATCCATCCATCCATCCATCCATCCATCTATCTATCTATCTATCTATATATCTACTTATTTTATCTTATCTTATCTATCTATCTGTCTGTCTGTCTGTCTATCGATCGATCTGTCGATCTATCGATCTATCGATCTAACGATCTAACGATCTATCGATCTATCGATCTATATATATATATATGTGTGTGTGCACTTGTTATGTAGTATACTACTATACGGTCTTCTCCATCTTTCCCTGTAGAAATGCTCTATTTTTAGGCCCTCTCGTCACAGGGTCATCTTGAAGATCCAGCCGGGAGACCAACATCATCTGCACATCTTCCTCCTTGGTTGCCGCCATGTTTTCCCAAAAAAATCTTGAGCCGAAAGTCCAGTGCCTGCGTCACAGCATTGGCTTCACCATCTGATCCTTGGCGTATTTTTCCCGGAAAAGTGATTCAACATCTCCTTGGGGGGTGCTCTGCATCAATCAACATCAGCAGGATATGCAAAATGACAAACCGTTTGGGAAATCCAGCACAGTGATTCGGAGATTCATTCGGCAAGCCAGGAGTTCTGGAACAGTAGAAGTATCGGAACAGCAGGGTGATGAGACTAGAATCCAACTCGCCCCGTGGCACATGTACCACAAACGCCTTGTTACCTGCAAACTTCATAAATGGGGAGGAAATCAACATATCTATGCTACCTATTTTGGAACATCTATGCTACTATTGGGAGCTAAACATCCATAAATACCGTTAACTACCAAGCTATTTTGCTGTTCACATATATGTTCACCAGCGTCCCTGGCTCTTCATGCTCTTCATGCTCTTCACTATGTAATCGACTTCTGTTTCCCTGCCCAGGGCCGGCAGGGCCGGAGCTGCGTACTCTGTGGAACAAGGTCTTCTTGTCTCTGCACTGACTGAAGAAGGCAATGAATTGGTGATGGAAGTTTGCCTGGAGCCGCTGGAGCTCAAGGAATCTCCAAGCGCTCACTGGTTGGTGGCATACCTACCCCTCTGAAAAATGTGAAAGTCAGTTGGGATAATTATTCCCCATATATGGAAAATAAAAAATGTTACAAACCACCAATCAGTTCATGATTCGATTTCTGCGTCGTTGATCAAATGAACTGCTTCTCAGTTCATAGTCGATTCTGCACCTTGAGAGTTTCTGTTCTGAATTCAGGGGCATCAGTGAAACCATGGCAATCGGGACTCTTTGTAGCAGCTACGTCCCCTGTGTACGGCGTTCAAAAACTTCGAAGAAATATTCACTGGGAGTCTAAGTATTCTGATGTCATAAAACATATAAAACGATATACCTTCTGGTAAACTAACAGTTTGCGAACTGGAAAATCACCATCGTTGAAAACGGTATATCAACGAACTAGCCATGGGCCATGTTCAGTAGCAAACTCGGCAGCTCGGTCGCCTCCCTGGAAGCACGGCGGCTCACGGTGTAGTAGCAGAGCCATTGGTAGTCTTCGGGCTTCACCTGCAGTGATTTTTCACTGGGATCATGAAAATAAAAAAAACATCTCTGGTATCTAAGAAATGCCTGAAACATGTGTGTGTGTGTGTTTTGATGCGTTGCTTTATTCATGGAATCAGAAGTTGTGTTTGCTGATGTTTCTTCCCGCGCTTGAATCAACCTGAAGAATGGTGTTTTTGAAAGCGGAAACCCGTTTTTCAGGTTTGAGACCAGCGAAATTCGATTCGCACGGGGCAGAATGTTGCTCATCTGCTGCATCTGAGAGGGAAAGAAAACATGAGCGAGGGACTGTTGGGGGTGGCATTTTTTTCTTGGACTCAGTTGCTGACGTGACGCTGCAACTGATCTACCTTTTCAGGGATGTTGTCCTGCAGCCAAAGAACTTGAGAGATGGTCTTGCAGATCGTTGCAGTACAATGCAATGCAAGATTCAGGTTCTGAACTTTAAAACATCAGAGTGAGCCCATCTGGTAGGAACATAAAACATCAGGAGGAACAGGACGGACAAAGACGCAATCGGATGCATCAGGCAGCATTCACACGGGTGAGACGGTGCCCTTGAAGCGTAAGAATACTGCATCTTAATGATCAAGGAATGAAGAATAATCTTGCTGGAATGCATATCAAGTACTTTGTGTCCGAGAACGCTTGGATCATGGGTGATTTCGGTAGTTGCTTTTTCAAGTAGGCCCATGACATACCAATTGTGCATCATGTACCAATGTTTGATAACCTCAGAATGTAGCATTCAGGATGCTGGCGGTTTCAACTCCCTTTCCATGGAGACATCATAGGGCTTTGACACTATACCACCTTGTATCACTCACACAAATTACTATGAAATGGGTTTGTGAATACATATGTTGAAGCCCAAAATCTCTTTGTACCCCATTATTCCATACTTGTTGTGCTTATATCCCCCATGTTTCAGTTAAGACCATATCCCCACTGGTTCCGAATGTGACATTCCTATTACCATCCCCCGAACTAAAATTCATCTAGACCCTGAAAACCCAGTAATTTTGGCAGAGTCTATCCTGCTTAGAGGGATGGTATGTGTTGATAATCCCCTTCAAGATCAACGGCTGGTGAGATCCCACATTGGTGAGAACCTGTAACCGCTGGCTCTGGGAAAATGACGATCAATCGGATTTCACGATTTGCAGAAGCCATTTGAGCAGGCTTCAGTTTACCGCTGTCATTCAACAGACTTGGAACAGCAGACTTGGGATTCCCAGGTATTCCCAGTTCACAGATGATCCCCAATCTCTGGGAATAATCCCCGACAGTCATCAACCCACAGGGAAATTGAACACTGGCACCGGTTTGTTAAAGCTCAGTCGTTGATTAATCTGGTCCCCTGGATCCGACGTCCTACGCCATGGTTTTCCAGTGAATTTCCAGCAGGCTTCGGTCGAAACGCAACGAAGATCTAGATACTGATAGTACTGTGCCAATATTAAGTCCATTTTAGTGGTATTCCTGTATATATAAGTCCATGGTATTCCCATTTTAGTGGTATGCCATGATTTAGTTCCATGGTATTCCTGTATATATAAGCCCATCAAAAAACTACCATCGACAGTGATCCAAGACCCCGCAGTCCACGGACAGGCTATTGAAGACCGCAGCAACTGCATCTTGCACCTAAGAATCCCCCGGCTCAAGTTATTGGATTGGAGATATTGTCCTCATAGGAAATATGTATATATTATATATAATCAAAGGAAAAGTCAGATTCCAATTTATAAAAATGTATATATATATATATATAATATATATATATATATTTATACCAGTATATCACTGTAACATTTGTCATGCGTTTTTACAATGTTCCCATGTTTTGGGGCAAGGTTTACAGGCTCTGGCTTTTTGGTGGCTAGGCAGGGCCTTTGAAGACTCATATCAATTTGTGAATGAAAAAACATCCAGATACCCTCTAGTAAAGTAACGTAACTATGGAAAATCACCATTTTTTATGGGTAAATCCACTATAAATGGCCATGTTCAATAGCTATTTTGACATAACCAGATGTTTGAAATTACCATCCAGAATCACCCAGATATGAAAACTCTCATCTTCTATGTTCTGAAAGCAAGTTCAGTCATCTGTAAGTGAGATTGCTTTCGGTCTCTACAGAAGACGATTCTACAACAGAAGCCTGCATTTGAATACAGCAAATGATTTTACACGCAAAAAACATTGTGTACATAAGAATAAAGAAGATAGTTTTGGAATAATTTAAATTCCAACGTTTTTTTTACAAATGCTTTCAATGCCCCCTTGCGTTGAAGAAATTCTTGCGTCCGAAGGCATCATGTTGGCTGGTACTCCACCATCTTCTCTCATGCTTGTGGTTCAGGCTTTAAATCCAATCTAATCCCTATATAGTGACAGGTTCGGATTCATCACTCCCCCCTGTTAGTAAAATCCAGGGTGCCCCCCGCCGATTTTGAGGCAATACTAAAGTCAATCAGCCAATAGGTTGCGTTTCCCCTCCCATAATGGTGCGACCCCCCCATTAGTAAATCCACTGTCCGACTCTCAGATTTTTAACTGTACTATATATAATTTAGTATTATTCCCTTCTACATTCTTTTACTTTTAATTGGGGAAGTGATTTTATTGATCCGGCACGGATCGTTTCACCAAAAACACATTGTTTCGAAAAAAGAAAACATCATCCCCGAAATGATCAATTCATTGCTACTTTTTGCACAAAAAAAATGATACAGTAGTTTCGGAAGCTCACAAAGGATAGCCCTCATGAGTGGTGTCCCCCCAATTAAGAGTGGGTCGTTCCCCACTTAAGCCCATCTCGGCCCTATGTGTTTTTTTGTTTAGCAAAAAAAACTTGTTGACCTTGTTGACCTTGTTGACCTTGTTGACCTTCTGGGGCGGAGGGGTTATTCATCCGCTTATTATATCTATATATTAATTATATATATATATGTTGTATATTGTGTATATATATATAATGTATATTTTATATATATATATATGATCTAATATTTAATATATGATAGAATATTATATATATATATACGTATGTATATATATATATGATATACTATAATATAATACTGTAATATATATATATATATATATAATTATCTATGTTATTTTTCAAGATATATGTGTGTTCACATCAATCGCATCATATTTGGGCGCCCTGCCGACTGCGAGGGGGCGTTGATGGGAATCTCCGGCTCAGCTAGGAGCTGATCTACCTGCAGATCTCGATCATTGCGAATATGGCATCGTACTTAAATTTGTTGGTAATTTTTGTGTGAATTTAAAGATCTTGTGGAACTGCCATATTGCAATATTCACACAACAAATCGAATAAATTCCACATAAATCTTGTTGTGTGAATTTTATGTGATTTATGTGGAGCTTATGGTAATTTTAGTTATTTTTGTGGAGTTTTATGGTTATTTTATGTGATTTTATGGCAGCTTAGTGGCTGTGATTTTGTGGAATTTCTGGGATTAGGATGTGTGGTGGGCCAAGGTATGACGAGATGGGAAAGATTGAAGATGAAGCATTGAAGCGTTTACCCAACCATTTAACATGGCAATCAATGGCATAAACTGGTGATTTTCTAATGGGATATAACTTAAACATGCCATTTTGAATGGGATTAATAAGCATACTCGGATTTCACCAGCCATTCCAGGAAGAAAGTATACATTGTCAATATGTTTACTAGGAACACAACTAGGAAACAATGCAAATATTTGGTCTCGAAAATTGTCGGGATAATTGATGGGATCCATATATAGGTCGTCGTCCGAATCCGTTGGTTGGTGGTTGAGCCACCCATACGCAAAAGATGTTGTCAATTAGGGATCGTGTTTCCTCATATGGATGGCGACTCAAAAAAGCCTTAAAGTTTCAATGCACACATACTCCATTAAGCGGCGCGGCTTCTTCCTTAAAAATATTGAGGATGCACCGGTTAACTTTCCCCTTCCTTTGATTCGTACAAATATATACTATACATGATGGATATAGATATGGATATGGATATGGATATAGATATAGATATTATTTATATATATATATATATTAGATATAGATGTAGATATGGATATAGATATAGAAATGTATATATATATGTATATATATATATGTGGGTGTGGCATATATCCATCCGCGTGTCAATGCATACGATGTCTAATGTGTGTCTCTGGCAAGTGGTTTCAACCTCCCAAAATATTCGTCAGCTATTGGATCATCGTCTCAGGTGAGTTGCAATAGAAATATCTAAATGTCTTTGTACATGTAATGCGTATGTCTATAGATACATAATGATACATATATATATATATATATGTGTATGTATATATATATATGTATATATATATATGTATATATATATATATGTATGTATATGTATATGTATATATATGTACATATATTTTGTATATATATATGGATGTTTCTAAAAATGTGAATACTCCCAGTTCTAGCCGAATTCATTCATTCAATCATGGTGACTTGGGGACCCCATTTTAAGAACCCTGATGAAAATATACATTTTATATATTATATGTATATATATAGAGAGAGAGAGAGATGTATGTGTGTACATGTATATTCAGATACATATGTGTATATATATATGTGAATTTGTTTGAAAATAGGGCCTAGGGTATCTCTAAATCCACAGCTTAATCATTTTCTCTATTTGCAGATTTCCTAAGTCATGGTGGTACCCCCATCGCCACGCCCGACAACAAGGCTGCCAATCTCAGGCTGCTGCTGTCAGTGGTCGCTGATCTCAGTTTTTTTTTTCGTGGCCGGGTAGGTGTTTCACCCCATCAGGGGTTAATTACCATAGCTATCTTTTTCTCAGTGATTTTTTATGATTCGGGGTCAATCACCATAGTTAGTTCAGCCATTTTTTTCGATGGGATAACCCCGGGGCGCTTTTTTTGTCATCCTGTTCATCGGTATCATCAATCTAAAATTACCCTCTTGTCATCAGCTCCATGGTTTGCTGAAAAAAATCACCCATTCCATTTCTAGATGATTGTCCCAGTTAAACCTCCATTTTATCAATGATTTTTTCCCCATTCAAAAACCTATGTTCCATGAAAAAACCTATTAGTATCTGGCTGCGGGTCTGCTGAGCATGGTACCCGATGGAACCTCAAAATAGCTGGTAAATGCGGTAAATGATACATAGAATATCCATAATACTAGTAATATAACTGGTAATATAGCTGGTAATCCATCATACCTGGTAAAAATCGGCAAAAAATCTTTGGATTTGCTGGGTTTTGATGCTCTAAGTTCCCGGGTTCCCGGGCCACGAGGTGGACCTTGGTTCATGGCCTCTAAGGGAAGCAGCCATGCGATAGGTCCATGGTGTGAAGAAATGGTTTATGGATGATGTACCATGATGATCCATGATGTACCTATTTTTTTTACATCCAAAATGGCGATGGATTCTACATCATAAAATATTAAATAAATATCACTTAAAATTGCTGGAGGCTACTCCCCTCAATGGACAGTATTTCAGTTAGAAATATCTCTTCATGTCTCTTGACAATGACCTGGAATGTGGAGCAGATGTGCACAGGTTAGTTGACAGCCTGAAATTCCCTGAACTACAGGCTTGTCTGCATGTCAATTGTGGAAAGTTCAGCCTCAGCCTGCTGAATCGGTCCATGTTTTTTCGTCCATTGAGATCGATGAGTTTCCGTTTCAAAAAACCGCGGAGCCGCCGGCCTTGGGAGGAGGCGGCCTGAGATCTATGGCGGTGCAAAAATCTCTGTGGGAAACATATGGGAAAGTCATTTTTTAAGTCACGGAAAAACTGGAAAAATTATAATGGTCAGATGGAAAACCTGATTGCAAATCTCTTCCAATCACTATCCGGTCACTCTCGTGGCATGGGTTTTAACTTTCTCGGAGTACTATCTTCGAGAATTCGCTCTTGCGGCTCTATCGCATCGCTTTAAGGACTCATGTATGGGTGTGAAGATATACCCCCGAAGAGCTATTTCAAGATTAAACAGTGGATTTAGGGGTACCTACGTTTTTCAGACAACGTATGGAGTCAAAGTCAGAAGCTTCCGAGCAATGTGAAAGATTGCTGGACAAGGATGCCATGGCCATGGACTACCAGTAGCTTGATTTTCGTAGTCACGTCGTAGTCAATGGCCCACATCCATAGAGGGTCCCAAAAGATTGAAACATAAGACATCATTCGGATAGAAAGGATTGGATTACGGCAACGCTATTTCACTTTACTATTCACTTTATTTTCTTGGATGATTCGTGCAATAGGAACACTATCAATTGTTTGGAGAGGCCCCAATCCACCAGCAACTTCCCCCTTTTTTCGAAAGATATCATTGTAATATATTGTAATGGCTTCATGGCTAGCTGCGGCAATGCTGGGTGAGTTTCTAGTGGCAACCTTCACAAGCCCTGGATTTTCAAGACATGTGGGGATCCATACTTCATCCCCATGGGGCCAATAGTTTGGGGACCCTACCCTCTGATAAACTAAGATAGCTATCGAAAATGGCCATTTATAGTGGATTTTCCCATTAAAAATGGTGATTTTCCATAGCTATGTTAAATTACCAGAGGGTACATTTATATGGCGCCATAGTGCGTGGAACATGATGGGTGACATCCCATGGGATTTTCCCTGAGACTTCGACATTGGAGGTGGATTCTGCCGTGCCATGGCCGCTTTCGCCTGCTGAACAAATGCTGTCGATGTGTTTGGGATCGTGACGAAACAAAATGTCGGTTGGATTGAGCATGGGATTGAGCAATACCCTCTGGTAATTTAACGTAGCTATTGAAAATGACCATTAATAGTGGATTTTCCCATTAAAAATGGTGATTTTCCATAGCTATGTTAAATTACCAGAGGGTAATTCACAAAACCTTAAAAATTTAACAGCCAAATATTAAGGGGATTCCTAAAAATGTTCTTCCAATAAAAACCACTTAGTGTATCCCATTAACCAGTTGGCCTTGTCATAGGGAAAATGCCCACCAAAATAGGTCCATTCGCCTAGGATTGTTGCTCCCGCCCTCAACCTGAATAGTTCTACGTGTGGGAGGGATTCAGACACTATCGCGAAACACTATCGCGAAACACTATCGCGAAACACTATCACCATTGGGCAGCAACAAACTCCAGTAAAACCTGATTTCAAAATGAAAAACATGAACAACACCTTCTGAAATCATGTTTTTGAACAACACCTCTGGGAGGGCGTTATTTTTTTTGCCTTTGAACAACACCTTCTGTCTGTAGTCACCAAGGCATCAGCCCAGCCTCCGTTCTCCTCCTGGCAGGGATAGGCTACCCACCCACCAAAATCTGCTTGGTTTTGCAATTTTAGTACCCTCTGGTTATGTCAAAATAGCTATTGAAAATGGCCATTTATAGTGGATTTTCCCATGAAAAATGGTGATTTTCCATAGTTATGTTAGTTTACCAGAGGGTAGGGACTCATGGTCATGGTGAATTTTGACCCGCAAAATCTTGAAAGTCATGTCCGAAATTTCCCAGAATGGGTGTCTTTGAAAAGGGAGTGTGTTTGCAGGAAAAACTCATATTTGGATGGTTGTTCGCCATGGTTTCCTGTAGATTTGCCATTCTCAATGTGAACAATTTGGATAGCATCTGTGTTTGTTTCAAAATTGTGTAATTATTAATTCCCTAAGAATCTGATGGTCGATGATCATTTTCATGAATAGTATAGATATATGTATAGACCAAAATTGTATATATATAATATAGACGATTATGAAACATGACATTGCAAAGCATTATCTTAGATTTGCTTCAGGTTCCCCTACCAACAAAAATCTCCAGAAGATTCCCCAGTGAATTAAACAGAATTCTCCGATAGGGGGTCAATCATCTTCAATCTATTACGTGAAAAACATCACACTTGGCCTTTCCAAACAAAAAACGCTTATCCTGGTTAGTTCTTACTAGTACGTCCATCTATCTTCAGGCTCTATTTCCAATAGATTGTGAAAATCCCCTATATATTTGGCAGTATAATCCCCCTTAACATCATCCGCGTCAACCAGCAAGGGGTAACACTGCTCATGTCAAACTGCTTTGTGATCAACGCTGCTGCCCATCTGCAACCAAGCTGCTCGTCCTTGGCGAGCGAAAACAAACCCTTTGATTTCACTGGATTGATGGATTGATCCCCAAATATGATGGGAGAGGAACAAGGAACTATCAGTGGGTTGGTTCAAGGAGTATTTAAAGGAAATTACCATGGGTAACTATCAGTGGGTAACTACTGTATCAGATGTGATTTTACCCACATCTGTGCTTTCCTGTGAATTTTTGCTGAAACCAAAAAAGCAGGATAACGCTGGTGCTTGAGCCACCTCCACAAAATATGCTTGTCGATTGGGATCGGGCCGGTATGGGAGCTGGAATTGTGTATCAAAATTTGACGTCATGTACCTATTTGTTCCGGTGCCTATGACGACAAACGGCTGGCCGCAAAAAAAAAAACTGAGAGTGTTACGCGGGGGTGGACATATTCGTACAAGGTTCCTGGTGGCGCAGAAGCAGCACGCAAAAAAGTATGGAGATTGGAGAGTACTCTCTTTTACTATTTTACTTCATGGTGCACTCTTTATCCAATGGCACAAGGGGACGATGGGTTCACATGTGATTCTGATAATACCCTGTGTCATAATGCAGATAGACCAGACCAAACCAGACCAGACCATGCAAGTAGCAAGGAAATGCTAGGCCCAGGAACATCCCTCAAATTCTTCGCCTAAAATAGTTTCGTGATCATCAGTGCCCCATCAACAACAGAGGCTTTCTTTCACAAAGCCATAAAACCATCAAATTACCAGAGGGTATATCTCCATTAAATCCCATTAAATCCCATTAAATCCCATTAAATCCCATTAAACCACCATTTTCCCATGATATGTCCATGATATGTTAGTCATTACCAGAGGGTAACATTCATGTTTTTCATCCACGATTCTCCCGCAAGTCCTGGGACCCAGTTCTCTTTGACGGTATCGTAGGCTGGCGGAAAGGGCGGAGTCAAACGGGGATCAAACGGAAAGGACGTGCGGAAACAAAAAGGATGGCTACTCATATGCTATTAACTAAGTATGTATAGATATAGACATAGACATAGACATAGACATAGATATAGATATAGATATAGATATTGTATATATATATGTATATGGAATAATTTAAAGATGTTATTGATTAGCATGTGATTAACGAATATGGCTACTATAATATGTCAATTGACTGGTATGGCGCCACTAAAATTCCATTATATCCGATTCAACGAACTGAAATGTGATATTTCTTAAGTGCGATGGCCTTTGCTCCAAGCTGGGTCCAAAGGAAGTAAAACGTCCCATCTTGGCAATTACGGGTTTCCTTCAATGTCCACAGAAATTGTGGGGTTCTTGTGAAGATTTCAAGTGCAAGTAATGTGGGTAAAACAATAACAAACCATCCCCCAGTCATCACCACTTTTATAGATGGTATCTTTACCATTCCCAGTCATGGCTGGTTTATGACATTGTTTTACCCACATTAGCTGAGACTGCAGTCGTCAAATCTTGCACACATTGCACAGAAACCTTAGATTCTCCCCAGGGCAATGACTCTCTGCTTGAGACGTTCAGAAAGGGTCACGACTCGAAAAAAAAATGTGTACAGCAACCTCCGTGGTTCCGTGTTGCACTCATGTGGATATTTTTTTTTCTTCATCCAAGACCCTAATCAATTGTGTATCCTGCGTTTCGGTTTCTGGCCTTGCCTCAAACATCCTCAAACAATGATATGGTTCCACCCTAAAGATGAGTAAAATGCTTGGTGATGGTTGGTGGCTTCAACCCAACCTTTTTTTCCTTGTCAGCAAGGATCGTCGTCACAAGTCGATAGGTATACATATAACATATGTATATATATATATACACTGTGCGTATGTATATATATATATATACTGAATATATATATATACTGAATATATATATACTGAATATATATATATACTGAATATATATATACTGAATATATATATATATATATATATTATGTGTATTCAAACCATAAGATACAATATTCATATTCATCAGTTGTATTAGACAATATTCATCACTTGGGATCGTGTTTGCAAATCAAGTTTTCGATTGCGAAAAAAACGTTTCTGAATCTATCCCACTAATGGGGTATTGACACCCATAGTGGTTATTTAATGGGGATATTAATGTGATATATATATATATAATTATATATATATGTATAATTATATTATATATATATATATATGTTCGACTTGACATGATTTTTATGGAATATGTTTAGCCAACTTGAGATGACTAGTGGGTTATTTAATCAACTTATCATCAGATGATGACTGGGTGTGTCATCTTAATCAGGATTCACCCCAATGGCGATGTCATGGCGAGGAAAAAAACATTATCCCCCCCTCCTCTGTCTGGATCAAATCCCGATGTTGGTTGTTTGCTTGTTGTGCTTGTTTTGTTTGCGTCTTTGCTTGTTTGTTTTTTGGGTTGGTTTGGTTCGGTTCGGTTGGGTTTGGTTCGGTTTGGCTTGGTTTGGTTTGTTGTGTGTTTGTGTGTTCTTTTCGTTTGGTTTGTTCAGTTGGTTTGGTTTATTTGGTTTATTTGGTTTATTTGGTTTATTTGGTTTATTTGGTTTATTTGGTTTGTTTGGTTTGCTTGGTTTGGTCTATTTCTTTTGTTTGGCTTGTTTTGTTGTGATGTGGCACTGTGTCACTGTTTGAATCCCAAAAATGTTGGGATTCACCCCTTCGGAATTGGGTCCAAGGCACTCTGGATCGCTTCCTTTGACGGTGCATGCGGGATATGGTACTGGATCCGCAGGAGTTGAGCTTGTGGCAAGCTGCTCAACTTTCGAGATTCCTGGCGCGGAATCGATGGAATCGATGTGAGAATGAAGGCAACCCAAAAACGGGATCTGAGTGATATGCTGCATCTAGAATCTACAAGTGCATGTACATCCAACATGATGCAACCACTGCAACCACTATGACCTAGCTGTATCAGCAACACAACAAGGATGAGGCAGGTCCAGAATTGGACATCCAAGCCGGTCCATGGGCACACTGGACTCACAGAAATTGGTCGTTTTCGGTGTTGAACCATCCAATGTTGGAGTAGGTAAATCATTTTGAGCCACAGCCATCGAGGGGAAACGGTATCCCGGTTGGGCTCTGTTCATTGTTCATAGGAAGAAACCCATGGGCCTGGACCAGCCTCAAAAAACATGTCATCTGTCATATCCCGATCTGCGTGACGAAAAACATGAATCAATATCATTCAATATCAATCCATAAAGCAAGTCAACATCCACAAAAGAACAAGGAGAAACCATGATCCAAGGAATTTTAGATATTTTAGGGATGTTTGATGTTCCAATACAGACCCATCCTCTGTGCCCGTGCTGGCGACTGTTCCACCCACTCTGTTCCGTTCCCCCGTTTGGTCTCCGGATTGATCAAGTTGACGATTTTCGAGGTGTACTCCACCTGAGTTTTCGAACGTCCAACTGGTTTGTCGCTGTCATCTTCCCAGTAGTTTTGGGGTGATTTAGTGGTTGAAAAAAGGGGATGAAAAACTAGGAACCAAATTCGGGTCGAATGGGGACATGATGGGGATGAGAACGGTCTGATCATTTTCAGCAAGGGCTATCCGGCCATCCGTCAGTCCCACTCTGCTGGTGGAGTCATGAAATTCGAGCCTCTGGAAGTCGAGGATTCACCGATTTTCCGTGCGAGGTGGTGTGCCAAAGGGAGTTATGTTTGTTCAATCACCAATGAACTATAGAATACCATAGATATATCTACCACAGACCTGAGTACCGTAAGACTTGGCACCAACTTAGCTACTATATATGTAGCACCACCCTTTAGCTATGCTAAATTACCAGACCGAAGCAGCTTTTGATAGTTTTTGGAGTCTGATGTTCCACCACCACTGGAAAGAAACCAAGCTCCCAGACATAGCTTTTCAAGGGTGGCAGCTTGTCCGACATTTCCTGCATCCTGGGGCTCACTGAGGCTTTTTTCCACTTCCTTTCTTAAGGCTGCAACCACACTTAAAATCATTGTGGATCAATGGATGTAGGTATACCATGGTATACC
>Ga0126342_10014633_pt1 | contig 13828 bp, 7 predicted proteins | sample Cyp1metagenome_FD_92528 | JGI IMG/M metagenome (GOLD analysis project Ga0126342, IMG submission 92528) | Coral microbial communities from Lord Howe Island, Old Settlement Bay, Australia - Cyphastrea 1 metagenome | ecosystem: Host-associated > Invertebrates > Cnidaria > Coral ...
ATATATATATATATATATATATATATATATATATATATATATATATATACATATATATATATATATATATCAACATCTACATATGTGTTTATGTACATATATATATATATGTACATATATATATATATATGTAATTATATATATGTATTTATATATATATATATGATCATATATATATATATGATTATATATATATATGATTATATATATATGATTATATATATAATGTACAAACATTTGTAAATTTATTGCATGCATGATCTGCTTTGGGCATGTAGATAGTGTGTGGTTTTCATAGTTTTGAACCCTTTCGTAGTCAGCATATATGAAACCAACTGTGGGTTACAAGAATGGATATCTCAGACCGTCAATATCTTAGACGCAGACCGCAGACTTTGGTCAGTCGCAGAGTAGACCAATCCAGAATCCATGTTCCGGTACCCAAAAACTTGAGGAATTGATGATGGGTGTGTCTGAAAATGAGGGATACCCCAGAGAGTAATTTGAGACGGAAGAGAATGATAATTCATGGGATTTTGGGGGTACCCTATTTTCAGACAGACCTTATTGGGGAATTGTCTTAATTCTGGATAAATTGTAATAATTCACTAAACTGAAAAGTTCGGTTGTTTGAGGATGATTTTCCAAATCCGAACCATCATCTATGGTGAGACAAAATGGAGTCGCTATAATTTACCCATGTATACATCTGGATAAAAGTTGGATACCCCTAAAATTGAAAATGACCAAGATCTGCCTGGGCCTTCATGTTTGACCCATATCGCCCTGTCCCCTCGACTTCATGATCGAGGGGCAACGCCAGGACAAATGCTCGCCTCGTAGTCATACTTCAAATATCCTGCAGTATTTCATCCACTGATCCATCTACGGATCATCATTTGATGACATTTCAAAGGGATTTAACATGATCGAACCAACCATCCCCACTTCGGCGACACCAACAGTCAGAGCTTCGAGAAGCAGGGATTGAGGGCGCATTAACCACATTTAACATCAACAGCCATGTTAAGGCTTAACAAAAACAAATCTTTACCGTATACCATCGATTCTTGGTGGGGAATCCCACTTGCCATAGGTAGCCATTTGTTGATTTTATCGTTTTCATCATGACTCATACACAGCTTTGTCCCCCCATCACGGACAATCTGAGATACCCTGTATGAATGGTTTCCTTAGTTGGGTAAGAACTGTTCCCACTCAAAAAAAGAAAACATTGATATGAAAAAACAAATCAATAGCTCTGGTAATTCCACATAGCTCATGGATAATCACCATTTTGAAGCTCGGTAAATCATCGAACCTTTCATGGGCCATGTATTCCATGGTTCACCCAGTCACATCATTTGAGCCATGCGAAATACCACTCTCTCATCCCATGAAATACTGCTTGGTTCAGAACGGTATATGCCGTTTTATCTATAGGTTATCATAATCCATAATCCATCATAATGTCCAAGAAATTACCTCTGGTAAACGTTTACAAAAAACTATGGAAAATCACCATTAATAGGTAAATCAACGAACTAAATGGGCCATTTTCAATAGCAAACTGTTAGTTTACCAGAGGGTATATCCCATTAATATCCCATTGAATCACTATAAGATCCCATTAAATAACTATAATCCATCATAATGTTCAATAAAATTAGGTACTACAACCCCCAAAAAAATATCCCACCATCAATGGTCTTTGTAGCCCCCTGTAGCAATAGTTCGATGATTCTCCCATGTTGACGCTGACACAGGAGAAGAAGTAACCAACAAACCACTGAAGCATCAGAAAAACCACTTAAATTGATGGTTAGATCTCCGTGTCCGACATATCTTAATCACCATTAACCATCAGAAAAACCATCATTAACCATCATTAACATGGTTAGATCTCCATGTCCAACATGTTTTAATCATCATTTACCATTATTAACCATTATTTACCCATCATTTACCATCATTTACCCATTAGTTACGGTGTTTTCTCCGAGGAGCGCCGACCATAAATCACCTTCTCAGCCGGCTGTTCCAAGAAGTTCCACCTGAACTTAGCGACGTGCTAACTTTCAATGGAAGTCATCAATTTAAATCACTGTGCGATAATTATAGAGATATAAGTCTTGATATTATGATATATATATAATTATATATTATATAATTATATATATATATATTATGTAATATGTGTGTGTGTCATGATATACAAGGATATCCATTATGTACTAAACACAGGGAGAAATCATTCCTCACCGGGAACAAGAGATCCTAAACCGCTTCCCGTATCCCTTTGGGTTGAACTAAACCATCTGGGTTGGATCATTTTCTTCCTGGGCTTGAATCACCCACATGTGAATTTGTCAAAGATAGCCTAGTACCCCAAAATCCAGTCATTTATCATGTTCCCTATAAAAATTGCCATATATTAGGGTATTCAGCCCATTTTGGACAAACCTATATCATACCGTTGCACCCCCATGATATTCTCATTGAAATCCACATCTCATGCTTTACTTTCAAAAGCTGTTATCTTTATAGACTTGTTTCACGTGCAAACAAACCGTATACATTGAAATTCACTCCTCATGATCCTTTTACACATCTAAAATTCCCATAGTTTGATTGATGCTTAGATACTAATTCCCATATTACAATATTGACACAATCCCATGATAGTCATTTATATGAAAAAACAAACACACAGAATCATCTGGATGTCAATAAGTGGGTAGTCTCATGATCACAAATCAAAAACAATCCAAGTAGTATATAATATTTATTTTCAATGAAACACAACCAATCATTGAAATTCCCTCCTTATGATTGAAACATGATTAAATCCAAGTCATGGATGGCTATGACTTGGTATTGAAACCCATGGTGACTCGGGGGTACCACCATTTTTAAGAAACCTCCATAATATGATAATTTCAAGCAGTTTAGCAACAACAAAACCCCTGTGAAGACAGCTTTTTATCTGGGAAAACAAAATAACCACAATCATCCTAATTTATTCCCAGAATAATCATATGATAACGATCATAATGATCATAATCATAATAATAATCATCATCAAAAATCATAAAATCATTCCATTATCATCATCCAAATAATCATCATCATCATCATCAGCAGCAGCATCATCAGCATCAGCATCAGCATCATTATCATCATCATCAGCAGCAGCATCAACATCAGCAGCATCATCATCATCATCAGCATCAGCATCATCATCACCAGCAGCAGCATCAACATCAGCATCATCATCATCATCATCAGCATCAGCATCATCATCATCATCATCACCATCACCATGACCATCACCATCACCATCACCATCATCATCATCATCATCAACTCATAATCCCCCTATATATAAATTACTATGATCATTTAAGGATGTTCAAGAACTCCCCATGCCCCATGCCGCCAGGCGGCTTGATCAAGCCCGGCGCTGTCTTTTGAGAGGAGGTGACCACCTCCTAAAACAGGCGGGTCGGGTGAATACTTGGAGGATTGGCGAATCAGCCCTGAAAAAATGCCAAAAGTTGTGTTTCCAGGAGGTTAGTTTGATGATGTTTGATGGTATTTCATACATATTTCCAGGTTGTCCCACAGTTCGGCATCTGTTTGGGGGATTGCGACATGTGTAAGATGTAAAAAATCCATGGCGTTTTCCTGGGAAAATGGTCTACATTGATGGTGGATGTTCCACATCGAACTGTTGGTTTACCCCAGTGTTTTTAGATAGGTGCTACCCTTGAAATTTAGACTTAGTGGATGTTATTTCTGTAGATAGTCTACATGTGAAGGTTCATATTATCGTATATATATATATATTATACATAGTTGGTTATGAGATGTCATTGGGCTTTTGTCCGGCGTTTGCTGCAATATACAGATTGTTGGATAGTAATACCCTTGAAGAATATTGGGGATTCTCAGAATGATCACCATCCATGAATTCGGAATCGCGGTCTCAACCAGTAAATACAAAAGGATGACAGAGGGTTTTGAACACTGCTCTCGTTTCTGGTGAGTAATTATATGAACGTGAGATTCAATGTGATTCCTATTATATTCCCATCATTCCCAACGAATGATTCTGGCTTTGCTGTATAGATCAGTAATTTGTGGTTTCCTTTGATTCGGAGGAGCTGTAGAAGGGGTGAACAATTCCTACAACTGGTGACCCTACGTCAGTTTAGTGAAGCGCATGATTTTATTATTTTTTGGACCAGAAGGTACTGCTAGCAAGTTACAAGATACCCGTAATAAGCCGCTATTGCCAAGGATATGCCCAGCTCAGAGACGTACCAACCATGGTTACGAGCCCCATGCTGAGGATGATATAATGATCAGCCATGGCAGTTCTTGTCCAAATCTATCAACACAAAACCCGCAAATTTCAACCAATGGAGTGTCTGCTTTTAAGTGGCTGCTGCCCAAGTATGAACATGGCACATTTGCCCTGTGTGATGTTGATATTCCACTCGATGGTTCCCCAAGAAATACTGTGGCCCGACTACATCCGACCGCTGAATCCACCGTTGCTACTGTGAAACTGTTGCATGTTTACAACATTTCTTTGTGCGTCCAAAGACAGGATTGCCCAACATCCAAATCTTCAGATATGTATTTGAATTCTATTTGTATTATCTGTAGCCAAAACCCATCCAGCTACAAGCAGAGCTTCAGCCCCAGCCGGCTCTATAAATCATTGATAATCCCATCAAAACCCATAAAGAACAGCATTGAAAACGTTTTGGAAACGTATTGCAAAACATCTTTTCGCAGGATTTTTGCTGCGTGACATCCCCATTGTTTCACCCCTTTGCCCCACATCCCACATCCACCGGCTTGGCCAAGGCTCGGCGGCTTTGGCAGTTGTCACCGAGGGCTGCTTGTCCAAGCCAGAGGTGAAATAGCTCACCAAATCCTGTCCCATATGCTCCATGGTGCTGGTATATTTACCTACAAAACTGGGTGATTATTAGGGGAAATGTAGGTAAATATACCAGCACCATGGAGCATATAGGTGTGTCCGGCAGCAGTTTGTAACCCGTTGGTTGGTGGTAAACCCAATGACATAAAACCTGGTTGGTGGTTGACCCACCCCTCTGAAAAATGATGGAGCGAAAGTCAGTTGGGATGATTGTTCCCAATATATGGAAAAATAAAATTCATGTTCCAAACCACCAACCAGAACTCAGTCAAACTCTATAAACAGCTACCATGACTGGGAATGCTTTACACAAGACTTAAATCCTCCCACATACCAACCGAATGTGAGGCCATAGATCCCGAAAAAGATTCGCCATAGATCCCAGAACAAACCTTTAAAATCATCTAAGAAAAGGTTAGGCCCCCCAGCGATGTGAACGTTGATTTATAAAGCCGACTTTTTGAGTACCCCATAGTCACCATAGTCAACCCACAGTGAACACTGTCCTCACCTTGTAGATGTCGCAGCTTTTTGAAGTTTGAGATGCATTTTTCTGCAAATATGATCAAATATGACCAATGTATAGCACGGTATACATCGATGATTCGTTTCTTTTGGTCGCCAGATCTTTGCCAGTTTGTGTACTCTTGGAATTCAGAGAATCCTGACATAGCTTCAACAGCAGTTCATTGTGTCACGAGTTTTTCTTTTTTTCATTTCTCATTTCTGGTTTTTCGGTACCAAATCAAACGATCTGGGCAAATTACGCCATGGCTCAAAACCCTGTAGCCCTGGTAAACATCAAAATAGCTGGGATTTATGGAATTTCATCCCCCTTAAAATGGTATCCGTATATATATATAATTATATAAATAAATATGTATATATATATACACCATCATTATTGGACGAAATTCTCCACCGGTAACCATCATTTCTTCTCCATCGCCAAAAATCCCAAAGTATTCCAGAAATCCCTGGTATATCCCCGTTGTATCGAAAAAAACTTCCTACATGTGTGTTTTTTTAAACCTCCTATATCCCCATTGAAATCCTGCACCAGTTGATAGATGGCTTATCCCATGATTTATAGGGTTTCAACCATCCAAGGTGGTGCAGGATTTCGCAACAATCCACAGTATCGCCATTAAAAAAAGATTGATGGGAATAATAAGACATTCTCTAAATAATTATAGTATCAATATCACCATCAATCCACATTCAATCACTATTTATGGTAGATAAGACTATAGATTTCCTATGGTTTTCCTATGGTTTCCTATGGTTTTCCTATGGTATCACCATAGGAAATTCTGGCTCCTTGTTGCCCTTGGCATTTTGGTCATTGGGATCCAAGGACAATGGCACCCGCAGTACCACCAGCTCTCCGCCTGAAGAAAACTCGGATGGATGGGGCCCCCCAGTTATAAGTTGGTGGTAGATATAAACCCCATTAAGTATAGTAGATATCTACTTTAACTCAGTTTATGGTAGATATCTACTTTGATAATTTATAAACCCCACGAATACTATAGTTATCTATAGTCTTATCTACCATAAACCATAGAATTCAGCCACTTATAAGGCAACTGAACGCCATCTTGGGGGCCCCATCCTCTAGATGGGTGGTTTGACCACAAAAAATAGTGGTTTGACCAGGAAAAATGATGATGATATCATGGTGTGGTATCAATGGTATACCGTAGTACCATCAAACATGATGATGAAACATGGCCATGATGAATCCCATGTTTTCCAGAAAATCATGGTGACATCATGCTTGAAGATGGCTGTTGAACCAAGAAAACATGTTCACCTTTCCATGGCTTTTCTCACCATCACGGAGCTTTTCTCACGCAGGATGCCTTGTTCCGGGTTGCCGGCCACCACCAGCGCGGTGGCTTTCTTCACCTCTGGCGGCGGCTGGGCGTTTTGCTCGAAGGTTCTCCAGGTCCTCCGCCACAGAAAGCTGGGAAAACAGCCGGGAAATACCATGAAAAACGCTTTAGCCTCTTTAAAAACTTTAGCCGAGAGCAGGATGTAACAAAGGGAATTTCTTGAAGAAACCATTGTGGATCATTGTGGTTGTAGCGGGTTCCTGCAAATATTCCCTAATAAACCATTTCTGGGGGGACTTCAGCGTGCAGGCAAATTCACCCTTGGACCATCATGGATCTTGTGAAGTGCATCCAAGCAGGAGACAGGGTTGTCTTTGCGGTACTTCCGCACAAAGCCAGTTTGTCAGATGCAATTGACTTCGTCACTTAGTCCTTTCAAGTCCCCACATGGTCGATGTATGCCGATGTGACCTCAAAATCTGGCAGTCTGATTACTTGAAGCCCTTGAAACCAACCATCCACATCATTCACAGCCTGGGAAGTTTCAGTTGCCAGCCCTGCTCCGCACGCGCAATTTGCGGCGCTTGCAAGGTACCCAGCAGGCCCGGCAACGCCGCAGCCAGTCCCAGACTTCGGCGAGGCAATGCACCCTGTGGCACCTGGACTGGATCCAAACTCCAGCGAGCTTTGGATAGGTTTCGTTGTTAATTTTTGTTCATGTGAGGCAAATGCATGAATCAACGGCGAGTTGATTATGTTGATTTATCAACTGTCAACTTAGGAACATCTCCGGGTTTGTCTGAAAATGAGCCCCCAAGCTCCCAAGTTCAGCCATAATTCGGAAAACATGATGATGAACAATCAATTTTTGGGCCAACCAATTGTACAAAACATCTACAAACCCATCTACAAAGCAGAGATGTCGTGCCTCTGGCAGCAAAAATCCTGGCGCAACCCCCAGCGCCAGCAGCAGCAGTGCTGCTACGCCGCGCCGGTGGCCCTGGTGGCCTGTTGGAAGCTGCGCCATGGCAGCGGATGGACGCTGGAGCGCTGGAAATGGCCACGGGATGCCGGAGGTTCATAGGGGAAATGCACCCCTCCAATAGTAAATCCCCAAGAAAAACCTAGAAAAACCTAGAAAAAACCATGATTTCCCTCAGGATGGGATTAATTTGGGAAAATGAAGCCTTAAGAATCCTTAAACCATTGGATTTTTGGGGCACCGGAATGACCCCCCACAGATCCTGATCTGACGAATGCAGACGTATCAAATCACAAAAGAGAAGGCACTGGGGCAGAAATGATTGCTGTTCCGAGGGCAAGAAAACACCACTGGCTGCAACATCCCATACTCGACCTCTCATACTCGACCTCTTAGGGTCGAGTCAACTCATCTCATTAGACCTGCTTGGCTAGCGGAAACCGCCAGTCGGACACCTCGCTTTTTTTCGACCGCCAGGTGCCAGCTGTAGCCGCTTCAACTTACGGAACATCCAAAATCATCAAAATGCCAAAATGGAAGATCCATGGCCAAATCATTTCATTTTTTATTTTTTCCATTCCTCAGCTATTCCATTGCCAAATCATTTCATTGCCAAATCATTTGAAGAGAAAAATGCCAAACATCATGAGTCCTGAAATGGGACAGTTTAATGCTAAAAGTTGGATGAATAAAATAGTCAAAAATGAATCAACACAATACCAAAGATCTGTGGTTTTGTGGAATGTTAAATGATGTTAAATTCAATGGGAATTCCAGGATCCTAAAATGGATGTACGTTAGTACCATATAAGGCCATATTTTGTGGGGATATTCCCTGAAATTTAGGCCTTACATAGGCCCTATATATGGTAGGTACCTCCAATCTAGGATCCTGAAATTGCCATTGATAAACCTTGATCATCTCAATGAATTGGTTTAAGGGAAAATCTACAGGAAAGACCCATATTTAACAGGAAAATCTATGGTTTCCTGTAAATTTTCCCTTAAACCAATCCAATCATCATCTGCTTTCCACATCACTCCAGCATCGTTGCTTGGCCACCCCCCGGCAGCGCGCCAAAGTGCCCCCGCAGCCGCGCGGCCGCGTCGCGCGCTGCACCGCGCACCTGGCTTTCCGCGGAAACCTGGATGACCTGTAATAATGTCCTTTTGTTAAAAATAGGTTTGGGCCGGGAGCTGGCTAATCCCATCTATCATCATAGAAACCTGTTGTTAAAGGGGTTCCTTCAAAGCCCTCTTTTTTCATCAACCAACCAGTGGGAATTTGGGACATCTATGGGTCGGGTCGTCCAATCGTCCAACCATGGGTTTCAATCCTACATGGTCGACTTGGATGATTTGTGGTCCCGAAAACCCCCATGGTCATAGCTGGTAGAGCTGGTTTTCTTGCTGGATGTTGATTCACCAATCATGCAGGTTGGGGCCCCCAAGATAGCGTTCAGTTGGTTTATAAGTGGCTTAACTGTGGTTTATGACAGATACAAATATAGATAACTATGGTTAATGGGATTTATAAACCAACTTACAGCTGGGGAGCCCCATCTTGTGTGGTAAGAATAGGTTTTGACTCATCCACATGTGGATATTTTCTACATTTTGGTGCCGAAATAGGGCTAAGATGGGTTGTAACAACTGGGACTTTACAGTAGATATATGCAACTAGTTTTCATGGGGGGTATAAACCAACTTGCAACGGGGGGGGGTGGCACCACATTTTATGTATACCATATAGACATGGGCAAGAAATTGTGTTTCTTGTAATGTATAAGTTTACATTTTTTTGTATGGGCAAAACCTACGGTCCCACGGTGATTTTTTTCACTCTTTCTATCTCTTTCCAAAATCGATCAGGTGTTTCCGCCTTATGCATTTTCAGCTATGTATAGTATTTCAGTATAACTAAAACTTGAAGTATATAGCATATAGTTATAGAACCAACTGACAATGGGTATTGCGTAATTGTTTCCTTTAGCACCTGACCATGACATATGACACTATAACATTATCATAAGCAACCCCAAAATAAACACAGAAAATTTGGACACCTGAAAATTATGGGCAACATCCTTTTGCAACACTTTTCGACATCTTTTTTGGGGGGATGCGTGATGCTATGCTTCATCTCACAGTTTCCGGTATCCAACAGAGTTTGTCCAAAGCACGACTGGCAGATCATGTTGTGTGAAATATGTCCAAATATACGTGTTACGTATGTATATGCATATATACAGCATCTATGTATGCAATGTAATGTAATGTAGTGTAATGTAATGTAGCGTGACGTAGTGTAGTGTAATGGAGTGTAGTTGAATGCAATGCAATGTAGTGTAGTGTAATGGAATGGAATACCTTTACATCCACAAAGCAAAATGTCCCGTCCAACACGCTGGACGTGCCGAGCAACGGAACGATCCTTCGCTTCTTTCTCAGCTTTCTCTAGAAATTCCAAAGCTTCTGCATCACCTGGCCACACAGGGAATCAGCAGAGCCTTGAGGCTTAGGCCAAGGATTGTGGCATGACGCCATCATTGACCGTTCATTGTGCAATGTCAAAAGCTTCGCAGAACCCAAACAGGCAGATTAAACTTTTAAGAAATTACAGGTGTAGCTTTTCCACTAGTTACAGTAAGCAGTGTCAGTGTCAGTGTCAGTGTCAATGTCATAATAAAAACAATATCGCCCTGTCCTCCTCCTCCTCATCATCATCATCATCCTCATCCTCCTCATCCTCAGCATCATCCTCATCCTCATCAGCATGACTTTTTGGTGTGGTGCCACGTTGTGTCCAACCACACCACACCATCCCCCAAAAAAAGAAACAGCTACAGCCGCCATACTTGGAAGTGCAGTTCCAGTGAACTAAGTGCATATAAGCCGCGGAAGTTATTTGGTACAGAATGCAACTGACGGGGTGTTCCTACCTTGTTCTCCAGTCCCGTCACGTTTTTTGGGGTCTGACCTCGTTCTCCAATGCCGCACTTGTTTTTGACAAATGCTTTCCGTACGACGCCTCGTTCTCGGGGTGTTCCTACCTCGTTTTACAGCCTAGTTATATATAACTCTTGGTTATGGGGGTTGCTATAATTAGGGGCTCATTTCACCACCCATTTCCACCATTTTCCACCTCTGGCCCCACCTGGTTCCGCCATGCGTCCCATCGCTCGCACCGCAGCCACCCGCACCAACTCATCAGGATCAGTGGCCATCGCTGCCACAGTTTGCCAGGATCCCATGGAGGCCACACGGGCCAAGGCGTGGATACCTCACCACGGGATCCGCGGGATGTTGCCGCAGGAAATCTCCAACGAATAGCCATGAAGTAAAACGATGTTCCGCAGATCTTGGGGTTCCGTTTCTTTTTTGAATTTTTTTGGGGGTGTACGACTTCTAGGAGTTCTTTGTGGTACCCTATGGCTATAGGGGAGGCGATTCTCCACACCGCATCTCCACACCTGCAAGGCGAACCAGGGAATGCTCATCTTCCAACGCATCCAGCGCTTCTCTGATGGCTTCCGCTTTCTTGCTGTCGTCCTGGCATCGGTACCCGGCCATGGCCTGGAGACTGGCCAGTCAACCAAAAAATGTGTGCGAACTGGAAAATGGGTCATAGAAATAGATGATTTAGCTATTAAACATGGTGATTTTCCATAGCAAACTGTTAGTTTAATGGAGGGTAGGAGGGTAATTAGATTAGTTAGAAGACAATGATTTCCATTGATTTCCCCTGATAGTTAGTCTTCCCTCAGCCAGCCAATGTCAGTCACCTAACAAATCGTCAACAATCGGTATCGGTAGCTCATATTGCCTTTCTGGAATGGTTATTCATAGCATTGACCATTACAAAATTTTACAAGTGGACACATCCCCATATGGGTGTTGGTTAAAAATGGGCAGCCTGCGAAAGTGGTTTTGAACATGGATGGCTGGTTGGTGGTATACCTACCCCTCTGAAAAATATGAAAGTCAGTTGGGATTATTGTTCCCAAGATATGGAAAAATAAAAACTGTTCCATACCACCAACCAGAACTCAGTCAAACTCTATAAACAGCTACCATGACTGGGAATGCTTTACACAAGACATAAATCCCCCCACATACCAAGCGAATTTGAGGCCATAGATACCAACCAGATGGTTAATCACTGCTAATTTCGACATCTCAGCTGCCATCTCGGTCCGCCTTCTCCGCTTCCGCCCCCAGGCGTCTCAGCAAGTCCCGGCGCTGCTCCGCGGCATCGGGGTGAGAGGCATGGAGCCTCAAAAAACAGCCGTTTTTCATGGGAACATGTCTGTTTTTAATCATGGATGATGATAGATGATACATGATAGATATTATGCATGATGTAGGTAGATAGATAGGTAGGTAGACATAGATAGATAGATCGATAGATCGATAGACAGATGGACGGACGGACAGACAGATAGATAGATGTATGGTTTTATATGATTGTCGAATTTGTATACCTTATTAATTCAAGTACCTTCTAAGGAAGTGTTTGGATCCATAGGGTATGGTGAAAACAGGTGTGATAATGTTGTTATGGCTGTAAGTTTATCGGATCATGTACGATATTTTTGATATAATTACACACCATTAATTAACCATTAACCATGGATATATCTACCGAAAACCCTACTGATATTAGTCTAAATCACAGAAATAAACAAATAAACTTGGCTAACAAACTGGAGTACCACCTCGCATGCAGCTGAGAAAATATGCCCGTTTTACATGGGAACATACATTCATTACATACATTATATATACCTATATATACATGCATACATTACATTACATTACGTTACATTACATTGCATTGCATTACATGATATTAGATTACATTACACTACATACATACGTACGTACATACGTACGTACATAACATAACATAACATAACATAAAATTACATTACATTACATTACAGTACATTACATACATACATACATACATACATACATACACGTTAATCAAGCTAAACATGCCCCATTTTTAGATGTTTCTCCCATTCAAACCTCCATGTCGAGGGATTTTCCATTGCCATGTTTGATTAGCAGAGTGTAGACATACTGTAATTATATTATATTACATATCACTATATATCATTGAATTTATACCTATTATATTATATATATGATTATATATCATATATACATGATATGGATCAGCTGTTTGTGAAAGGAAAAACAGGTACATAGATGGATCTTTCAGTGATTGATCCCACATGTAACATGGACCTGCTCCTACTGGGATTTACCTCCGCGGGGGGTACCCCCAATTGGATGGTTTACAATGGACAATCCTACTAAAATGGATGATTTGGGGGTACCCCTATTTTAGGAAACCTCCATATGGAGATGATCTTGATGTACAAAGTCGGGCGCCACGATTTGAAGCCACCTATCTTGGGGCTGCCGTTTCAGTTCCAGGTGGGTAATATAATCTATAATCATAGTTAGAGAAGCCTCAATATCCCAACTTACAAAAATTCTCACATGCCATAGCCCTACTTCTATCCATCTTTTCAACCCTCAAAGTTTGACCGATCTTTCACCACCCCCAGCCCTACCAGTCCCATCCCCATGGCGTCGCCGTGCCAAGGAACTGCTCCAAGGCACCAGTGCCCTGTGCTGAGACCACTCGGGACAGCTGGGACAGCACCGGCTCAGCTGCATAGCCTCACCAGTCTCGAGGCAAACGTCAGAGTCATATCTTACTGGATGACAATGTAGGAGATTCATATACATTGTATGATCATATAGATATATACAGTAATGAATATATTGTAGGATATGGATATGAATCAAATAATGTCAATAGATTCAATATATGTCAATAGATTCATTATGATATCATATGATCTTTTTTTGGTATGACAATATAGGAACACCATGATATGACGATATCTCCCTGATACAGTCAAACGACAAACTCATGCCTAACTCATGCCTGGGTCAAAACTTGCTAGTAAATCACCATGGAATCGCTGTTTCAAGAAACTCATGCCTAAGTCATGCCCAAATCTTAAAACACCA
>Ga0126342_10014634_pt1 | contig 13827 bp, 14 predicted proteins | sample Cyp1metagenome_FD_92528 | JGI IMG/M metagenome (GOLD analysis project Ga0126342, IMG submission 92528) | Coral microbial communities from Lord Howe Island, Old Settlement Bay, Australia - Cyphastrea 1 metagenome | ecosystem: Host-associated > Invertebrates > Cnidaria > Coral ...
CAGAAGAACGAGCAGTGGCGTAGCATCATGTGTGTGTGGAAGTGCCACTGAACGTTAACATCCCACCCCACCCCACCCCATAAAAAACTATGCGTTTTGCTGGACGGTAAAAATTCCGTCAGCTCAAACTAGTTAATGGGGTTGATAAACCAATTATGGCTACGGGGCAGCACCTGGTAGTGACCTCCAAAAGGATTCTGAAAAGGTTCTAGTTATCACTACTTTAACAGGAATCGTGTTGTGCCTTCTCTCAATCTGGGTTTGTCTGAAAATGGAGCATTGACCCCCAGTAAAATGGGAATTTGATAGGTAAAATAAACTAGTGGATGGAGTGGGTACCCGATTTTTAGACATGAATATATAGCAACCTAAATAGTTTTTTGCATCTGTCTTTTGAACCCCAGGTTTTGCGAGCGATCTTTAAAAAAAAATCAGGACACCTCCCAGCTCGTAGATTCTTGAGTTGATGGTGTTTATTTTTGTTTATTAGTTCTGGGAGCCAAAAGACCCTTAAAATTGAGGCTTGTCAAAGGTACTATCCGTTCACAAACGTCCAGAATCATCAATTCTTTGGATTCAAAACTGGAAGCAACAAACATTCGGAGATCAGCAAGAAGTGGATGAAGGATTTGTTTTCCATAGATATTGACCGTATTGACCATGTTGACCATCAACACATCAATTATCGAAATATTTCAACCATCCCCGGTCTTCCCCGGTGATCCCACAGGAGTTGCCGCGCCTGAGCCGTGAACGCTGCGCGGCGGCGGCGGTGACCACCCAGCGACAGATCTTCGTCATGGGCGGCTGTGATGAGGAGAGCATCGCTGCCTGGATTTGTGGAGGTTCAACAGTTTTGTGGCGTTCATGGTAGAATGGACACCAACAAAATGGAGAATTAGGCAGCAATGCGGCTAAGATCAGGCTTCATCCAGCAATATGCAAATATGATCGGATCGGAGGGTTTTAACCATGTGTTTATGTTTGAGTGGATTGATCCCTCTAGCAGGAATTAGTACAACAGGGAATTGGAAGGACCCTTTCTTTGACTGTTTCCTGTCTTGGATGTTGGATTTGAATGATGTTGCAAATGCTGAAAAAACTCCCAAGATAGCACTTTCATTTGGTTCATCAGAACGAAAAAACGGATCCGTTTTGCTTGAAGAATGGGGGGTCAAGAGCACACTGATCTTGAACTGTTGCATTGAGCAGTGTCTTCACTTCTATCCGTCATTTTTTAGCAGAAGCCAAGTGGATTGAAAATGCTGTTTTCAGAGGCTTGGATGTGAATAGGTGGCAGAATTTGAGGATCCCATAGTCATCTGCAGCGCTTCACGAGCCCTTGAAAGTTTCCAAGAATCAGATAGCTATTTGGAGGTTTCCAAAAATAGGGGTACCCTTAAATCATCCATTTTAGATTGTGATTTCCCATGAAATAAACCATCCAATGCTCGCTTGGGATGATCTCCACGACAGGATGGTGTGGCCTTAGCCTCCACGGAAATGTTGGACCTGCGACACGATCGACCTCATTGGGTGCCGTTCGCTGATGGCCCAAATGGATGATGGGAGGGTTCATGATCTTCTCAGATCTTCTCAGATCTTCTGTATCTGTTTTGAGGTCAGAATTGTCACGGAACTTTGGTGCTCCTAGTTTTGGGATTTTTGAAGTTGATCAAAGATTGAATTGGCACAGAAATCTGGAAATTCAATCTGAGTTTTCCGGTCTGTGATGCCTGCTGCGGATGCTTATCCCATGTTGCCGCCGTGGAATCCAGATGAGGAATGTCTTCGAAACTCCATATGAATAGCTCTTCTCCATCCTTGAAGTTTGAAACAAGCTTAGACCCCTTATACATATGTTATACATGGTTGGTCAATGACCCAGATTTTCTTCCCCCGTGCACATCCGCTGCGATTGCACCGATGTGCATCGATGTGCATCGATGTGCATCGATGCCAGGAAGTGCTACCGCTGATGAGACGAGCGAGATGTAACTTCGCCGGGCAGCCTGATGTGCCCAGCATCTCCCTCGGCGTTTTGTCATCTTTGGATAGGTCCAGTTCACAGGACCAGAATTCACTGACGTCTCTGTTTCATAACCGCCTCCTTTTTAATAGTTTAAAAAATGTTGAAAAATGTTGAAAAGGGAATGAGGTCTTAAAATTTCTGGGATCGAGTTTCTGTTTCTGCGGCTTGAGGACATGTCCATTCACACACGGAGAGGGAACGATTTTCTGTTCCAAAGAACACATGTCTGACAGCTTTTGGTACCTTATGAGCTATGCCCATACAGCTCAGCTGGTCTCTTCAAATATGTTGCAGTTTCCACCCAAAAAATAGGATGATGATCCCAATTTTGACTTTCCCGGTTTTGGGGCATAGTAATCCCCAGAAAAAGGTCAAAAAAAGGTGAAACCTACCACTGTTTTTGTAATTTTTTACCAACTACGGGCTTGCGCTTGAAATCAGTCACCCAGGCTGCAGCTGTCTCCTCGGGACTCATCATTGTGGCGGGGGGCTATGATGCCAGGGAAGCCCAGAGGTTGGGATCCGTCAGCTGGCAAATCCAAGGGGTGTTGGGTTAGGTTTAATGGACTTTGCGATGTATCCCAACATTGCTGTTTTTGGGAGGATAAACTATGGCATTTTGGGGTATCCTGTTTTGGACGAACATATATTATCGGGCTACTGTCTTAGCAACAATAAATTCGGGTTTGAACCACCGAAAATGTGAGGGACATAATCAGCAAGACCGAGGGCGCAACCACCAAGCAGATCTGGAGGATTTCCATGGCGATCCATGTTGATGATTCAACTGATAATTCCTGATTATCCCAGGGAGTGATTCAACAATTGAAACAATTCAGAAAAAATCAACCAAATCAACAAATAAGATGTGCTTTTTCCCAGTTTAAACCTCAACAGGTTTCCATAACTTCCATGGGATTGTGATCCCACTGAGTGGCTGACCTCTTACATATGGATGTATGGGATATACAAATATCGTGGGTTCTGTCCCACTCGCGTAGCTAGGTGAACAAACAAGGAACTGCTAGTCTCCCCATGTTGGTAAGGCATCATGGTCTTGTTAGCACCAATCTAATGCCAAAGCACCGACCGAAATCACCATTGTTTCCAGTTTTTGTTGAAATCATTATCTTAGTTGGTGGAAGCCTGATCACATCCGTATTTTTCTTGGTTAGGTCAAGTTAGGTCCATCATTCTTGCGGAGAGAAAATATGTTGGTAAACAAACCTATTATTGCTGCATTATATCAGCACCAACCTACCCAGCCAGTCGTCAAGGACAAGACCCGTGATGTGGACATCGTGGAGCAGTTGGATCCTTCGTTGGGGATTGGGTTTGGGCCCAAGCTGATTTCCCAAAAAGTTGGTCTTATCTGCCATTAATCTACCAATCTGTGAAGTCTGTGAAGTATCCCAAATAAGTCTGGAAAAACTTATGGAAGCTTAGTGAAATTTACTTTCCCAACAATGCTAGTCGGCTGAGAATTTCAGAATTTTGATGGGAAAGCATGTGTAGTATGTGTAGTATGTGTAGATTGCGGCATTGAAAAAAGACCTGGCTGCAGCGGCTGCAGGTGGGAAGCTGTGAGTTTTCTTCCAGTGCCACGATGGGGTGCTGACCTCGGCCAGGTTTTCGGCGGTTTTCTGCCCCCGACAGCAGCTGACATGAGACTACTTAGAGAACAGGTACACCCCATGGGTCAGTTATGGTTCCTATGGAAGGAGGCTCATCCCTATCCTCGTCACCTATCTCACAAACCTATTATTTGCGTGAAGATACCCCAAAATGTTGTTTCCCTGTTCTCACACAAGGTGTTCGTGCAGCCAGCAGAGCTGGGGCTATCTTCATCGTTGGAGGGTGCGACCACCCAGAAATTTCGGGGAAATGACTTGAAGTGAAAGAAAGTAATCGACATCAGTATCACTGAAGCTATGTCGAGAGCACTCTTGGAATTTGAAGAATTTGAGGAGTTCGGACGTTAGGATTGCGCATTGCTGGATAGAGCCAGACAGTCCTTGCTTCCCAAGGTATTTTGTGGATAACGAAGTCGGCACCACAGACTGTTGGCGCCTCAGATCCTCGAAGGACTCATGGAGAGTTCCACGCTGCTCGAGTGTCACTTGCATAGTTTTCATGAGCTGATGTGACACTTTTTGTGCATATATTGATTATATTTAATTATATTGCATCGTATCAAAACATTCTAAACATTCAAAACATCAAACATATTCAACCAATGCAATGCCATGCAATCATACAGAATCAATCAGAATCATACAGTCACTGAGGCTTGGACACCTCGGGCGCTTGGGTCTGAAGCCTCAGCTCGGACATGTCGAGCGATTTCCCACGCGCAGACCGACGCCCAGACGCCCAGACTCCACCGAGGCCAGCTATGCTTTGTTGCGGGAACCGCGACGGTCCTTTGGTTTGGCAGCCATCAACGGCTATGGCTGATGTATTCATAAAGAAATCGAAAAAAGAGTTCGGTCAGTCGGTTTAGCAGCATTTGAGCCAAGTTCTCAAGCAAAGTATAATTCTTTGCGATTGCTCGGACTGACCTTCGTTTTTGAACTTCAAAGCTTCCTTCGTGATTTTGATGCTTCAAGAATTCATTACTACTTTAAAGGGTGAGTTGGAATGTTCTTGAAGACATGCAGCAATGACATGTTCGACCTTCCACAATGCAGCAATGCTTTTGCCGGAACCCACATATCTCCAAAGTCTTTGGTCTTTGGGTCATGGAAGCCAGTGGCATTAGCTCCCAAACAAATCAGAATCGTGACAATCGTGAAGTTTTTCATTGATTGAACCTCAAATCTTGTGGAGCTTGACAGCCATGGCAAAAGTCCCTGTCCTCGATCTGTCTCCCTTCCTTCGAGCACAAGAGAAGGCTCCAAGGCTGCTGATGGGACAAACAAAATCTGTCCACTGCTTGGAGTTGGAGCTTGAACTCATTGCAGTCACAGCTGTTGGCATGAGACTACGCAAACACTTTATACTTTGTTCCATACCAAGCTTTTCCTTTTTCAGATCGCGTCTGGCCATATCCAACATTTGTCTTTCTCTACTCATCTCAGCGGCGTACAAAGTCATCCATACGAAGGCCAGATGTGACAATCAGCAACTTACCTGAGGACTGTGGGCTGCATTTGGGGGGGAGAAGTGGCATCAGCGGCTTGATGTTGATTCGGGCAAGATAAGGTCACCGCGACGTTGATGGAGGGGAAACGGCGTACAAGAGTTGCAGACTTAATCTCACCAAAAAATTGAAAACTTTGATTGCTTCCCGGTCTTCAACTACATGCTAAAGTGGGCACTTCGAAGTTTTGCCCCTTTCAGAATCCAATACTACGAGCATTAAAAACATGAAGATGGGCCAATGCGGGTTCAACAGCCTCCTCTTGACCAGTTCACATTTTTTGGACCTCAGTGGCTCAAACCGCAAACATAATTTTCCGTGTATTTAAAAATATAATATATAATATCAAATTTTGCCAGAGTGCATAGTGTACATAGTCATTATACAAATATTGTAGATATTGCATTGTGAGATATATTCAAGTGCATTATATATTATCTATTGCATACATATATAATCATATATATATATATACACATGTGTGTTTACACATATTATGTAGATCTTCCCATGAAACTGGTCATTTTCCAGGACGCCCAAGTGGTGGCGCGCACATGGCGCCAGGCCTTTGCCGAGTTCGGCTTCTGCCAAGCCATCGGCCATGGGGTCCCGGACCGTGGACGGGCCGAGACGGATGAAATGATGTGTGGGATACATTCGGTTCATCAAAAAATGACTTGGAAAAAAAAAAAAGTGGTGAAATGTGTCTTAGAAATCGAAATTGGGGTCATAATTTCATGTTTTGGAACTGTGGAAGTGTTTGGTCTTGCTGATGATGATATGCTGCTTGTTACAAAATTGTGCCACTACTTAGAGCTGCGCAGGATGATGTCATAGAAAATGCATATGCGACTGCGCAAAAGTTCTTTCAATTGCCCTTCGAAGAAAAGAGTCGCTGTGACACCGGCAAAGAGTATGGAGCACCTTGACTGCATTTTCAATCGGATCAAAAAATTGAAAGGCACAAGCATCATGTTTCAGACGGTCTAAGTCTAGTGCAGGAAAGCTAGACAGGACCGGTTAGATCAGTCTCATGGGAGGAGAAAATTGGAGAAAAATTGAGAAAAGACAAACAGGAAATGCTCGAAATGCTCGGTATCACCATGGCATTGGATCCGTCCTAAGGCATCCAGTGGCTTCACAGCCCGTGGCAAGGAAAGGGTGAGCGCGACTGCGACCGAAGTCCCAGATAGCAAGGTGCGCTTCAGGGCTTTGTTGGATAGTGATGATATGAAGATTTGATTTATGTTTTTCAAGGAAATCAGAAGGAACCTGGATGACCATTGCATTGTTGAAGCTGCAAAGCATCATGACCAAGACTATGCATTCGGAATCAGAGTTTATACACATTTATACATGTGCATTGTCCTCGTGTTTGTTTAGGCACCAAATGTTGATTTGTTTCATGGTCGTCACACTTGCCACCTGACAGCTCCAAGCCCACAGGTTTTGGGAGCACAGGCCACACGACCACCCGATAACGTGGAGTCCATGATCTTCCTCGGCAGAGAGGATGATGCCAGTGTCTCAGTGCCTCCAAAACCCCAAACCCAAAAAAGATTGGAACGATCCTGGAGGGACCTGGACTTTGAGGTTCCATCAATATGACATACCTTGAGGGTGTAGACTGAGATCAGAAATTGGTCCATGTTTGGGTGGGGATTTCAAGATGGGTTTCTTGTCTCAGCACTGAGTTTTTACATATCCGTTTGATGTCTCAGGTCGCATGTGCCTTGCAACTCTGAGGTTGTCCCAGATGAAGGCTACAGGGAAGTCATGCAACGCTATCGGGAGGAGCATGGATGATTTCCTTCACAAAGATGGGATGGCTATCAACTCCTATCAACCTTTCCTGATGTTATCAAGGAGCTGCGTCGGTTGCTACTGACCACTATGCAGGCAGCTCAGGAGATGTGTGGCTTTGCAACATTGTTTTTTGACACGACATAGTTTAAAAATGATCAGTTTTGTTGTTGCTCGTGTGTTATCACCATTTGCTTGTCATTTGATACCTTGTGCAAGGTCACTCACAGCTGTATCACTGGACTTGCCCATGAATTACTTTGACAAGTACTTCATAATGGACAAGCAGAAAGAGGCGCTGCATTCAACTCTGACACTTCTGTTCCAAACGCTGTGAACACACCAAAGCTGAGAGTTGGAGTTCTGTCCTGGGGATTCATTTTTGTTCCTGACTGGCCAGACTCCCTAAACAAATTGCAAGCGCAAGACACAGCCAATTTGTCAGAATCTCCTGAGACTAAACTGATCATCATATGACATGATTTATTGTGATATTTATATATATTTATTTATTTATGCTATTGTCATGTATTGTCAAATTCTCAAATCTACAGTGGTATGATGTCATTAGTTTCATTAATTCCCTCCAATGCCAGAACGAGATGTCCTTGCGCTTGGCCTACTATCCGCCCTTCGAAAAGGGGGCCGAGCCACTGCCCAGACAACTGCGCTACGGGGAGCACACGGACTACACAGGATGGGAATGCGCCGGAAATGGGCCGGGGTGGCAGTGGTGGCACTGGTCAACTTTGGTTGTCTTTTTGGATATGTTTTTTTGGATATGTTTTTGATGTTTTTCATTCGAAAAAAAACAGCATAGCATGGTCATTCCCAATGGAAGCTTCATTGTTTTTTGAAGGGGTGAAGCCACAAAGACCTTCAAGGTGGGAGAACAGATCCCATATGAACTTGTCAACGGCGACGGTTCGGAGGCTTCACGCTGCTTTGGCAAGACCACAATATCGATGGCCTGGACCCAAGAAATCCCAATCCATTGAGAGCACAATTGTACAAGAGCACTTGATATTAAGACTCAGGTGGAAACGGAGGGAAATGAGAGCCGTTCGTTGAAGATGTTGAAGATGTTGAAGATGTTGAAGCAGTGAAATCACCTATGCTTACTTGAGTCAACAAGGGGCGGTAGTCGTGAATGATATTTTCTATAGGCATTGCATCATTTTTTGTCAACCTTCAATGGACAATTCAAAAAGTCGATTGACTAAGGTCCCCAAACTGCGAAGGCCATCCGACCTCCCCTTGGTGGCTTGCAGGCGAATATTTGAGTCCTCGATGGTGTGGTTTGACTTTGAATCGTCATGGTTCCACGTCACTCATGGGATGGGAAAATCAGATCACCAGGTCCGAATGCCTGATGGTTCATGGTCAGACTGCCCTCCAGTGCCCTATTCTCAATGTACAGCATTGGAGTGGTGGGTGTTCTTTTGACTTCACTCGGAAGCCGATTTTTCAGCCCTTCTGGGCATTCTGGGCCCTTCTACGATACCAAAGGTATCACCTGCTGACATCCGAGGCCGGGTGCCTTCACCATCAATGCTGGAGACCTGATTCAGGTGGGGAAAGGTTAGGGATGTTGAACAGGTGACCCCCCAGATAAAGAAGAGAAATCTGTAAGAGATTGAAATTGGAGGAGATCACATTTCTGTCGTTTTTTGAGCAATTAGACTGCAAAAATCAAATTGTTGGACGAAAGAAACTGCTCTGAAACTTGATCTCGCAGTTTTGCCCATGACAAGTAAAAGCAGAATTTGATGCCAATTTGGGGATTCTATGTAAAAACACAGGAAGTCTTTATTGCATCCTCCAGACACCAAAGTTTTCCAAAGTGAAGCTCTGGTGGTTTTACGTGGTACCACGTGGTACCACGTGGTACCACGTGGTACAGGCATGGACCAATGACGAGTTTCTTTCCAACGTGCATCGGGTTGCTAACCCTCCACCTGGAGCCGGGCACTCAGAGAGCATCACCATGCATTTCCAACTGGCTAACTTGACTCAGGGAAAAATCTGCGAGGTGCAGTGTGGGTTTGTAGTGCAGACGCCATTTCGTGCAGGATGAACATGCTCGAATCAGCTTGGTGGTGTTCACTGGTCCGGGCAACGACACGATTGTGGAGCCTCTGTGGTTGCCTCGGCACAGCAGTGCACAGCAGTGTTGATTTGGTTGACAAAGTGGTGTGGTCTCGCAGAATTTTGAACCAGAGCAGTTGAAGTCTCAATGAGAAGAAGAGAAGTCTGGTTTTCGGTTCGCATGTTAGTTCGCGCCTGGCTATGGAACTAATATGGTCTTTTGAATTTCAAGGTATCACGAATTGGCTGCTGCTTCCCAAGGCCCACTTGTGTCAGCCCAGAGCGGCCAGCAAAGTGCGCCTGATTGGACTTGATCGACTGGACAGCTGTTGAAGATCACAGCGAGGAAAATTACAAACATCTTCAAAGTATCGAGAATTGATGTTCTCGCAAAAGCATGAGTAGTTTCTAGTATGGACTTCTGCTTTCAGGTATGCTCGCATTTCTGCTGGAGAACACTTGAGAAAGAAGCTCCAAGCTTCCAATCAGTGAACCTTCCTTTTGCGAAGCAGTGTCATGGCCACATTACTTCGAGCATGGATTGCTTCATCTAACCGGTGACGATTCAGCTCGTGTCAGATTGGGAGTGTCGAGCAGAGTTCAGTTGGAGCATCGTGCAGAGAAAATGACACGCCTCACAGAGGCTCGCAGCACTGAGACCAGCCAGAGAGACTTGCGGTGCACTTTGGGCAACTGGCAACCTGCCGCTTGATTGTTGGCTTTAACCCGGTGTTATGTCGTGGTGATGCAGTTGGCTCAGATCAAAGAGCGGAAACATGCAAAGCAAGTCGCTTGATAAAAGCATACTCGCCTTGAAAATGGGATGAAGTTCAATGAAGTTCAATGAAATGTGATGATCACATGGTGATCACGTGGACCGCGCAAAAATAACAAGTTCCATGTCCCGGTCACCTTTAGTCACCTCAACGTTGCATGGCGGCCAGACTCCGCCTGTCACCGCACTATTCCACCTTAGCCAAGTGGATGGCTCAGGCCAACCGCAGATTTGATGAGAAAACATCACGCAATGACTCAAGGTTGGCTGCAAGTGACGATGATGACAAGCTCAGCAGCAGCCTCAGGTGGTAGTCCTTTGGCAATTCAGAGAGTTTTCAGATGTTTTCTTTGATCTCATGCCGTTTTCGGATTTCACACACATATTATTTTTATTAATACAGTTTTGATTTGAACGACCTACACCTACAACCAGCCCATTTCTTCCTCTGTGAAGCATTTGTCTCTAAGCTTATGTGACATGTTGCCTGAGGTCTAGATGTGGATGCCAAGGCGTTTGTCTACTGCGAAAAGAAGCCTTTTGAACCTAGTGTTGGGTTTTGACAAGTGCCGATGCCAAGGTTTTTTTTGCATCGTGATGTTGGAAGTTTTGGCCAGTCAGCTGATGTTTCAAAGCTGGTCGATCTCTTTGCAGGCGTCCGAAGAGATAGCGGCGATTTGCCGGCACTTGGACTTGAAGTGTGAGGCTGGAAGTCCCTGGTTGAGTCTCATGTATTGCCAAAATGTGTCTTGAAGATATATGGCAACACATGGTGGTTCATGTGGTTGGCTTCATGGCTTGTGGGGGGGTTCTTTGCAGTTTTTTGCATCAACGCAGGTGCTTCCTGCCCCACCTGGCAGCAGCGCTTCCAAACGAATCACTGTGACCAGGGCTCCCAATGCTTTCGATGAGGTGTCGGATAAACCTTGGTTTGTTGGCTTACCGGGAAATTTTCTGGCATACATGGAAATGAATCAGTATACATCAATATACTATCTGATAACCCACAAAGTAGGAGGTTTTTTGCTGGCTGCCTGATGTTAGTCATGCTGCCATTTTCTGGCCAAGTTGGACAGGAAGAAGCAGAACCTGAAGCAGCCACTGTCGCACCTCGACCTGCGATGGTCAGTGGTAAGGCCAGAGCGGGAAACCTTCTGGCGCCAGCAGATATGGATTTCTGGTTGGTGGTTAGAAAGTAGTTTACAAAGGGCATGGTTTTGTTTTACCTGCATTGACCAGCAAAAACAATATTCTGTAAACAATTAAAAGTGATTGATCACTTCAAAGGCTTTTTAGTTTCATCCTCAAAACTGGTATCATGATCCTTGATGAACTTTCACATTTTTGGGATGCATTGAACCCGACAACGAATTTGAAATTTGATGAAACTTCTGCTGAAATGGTCCTGGTTTTTTCTGGTCCAGGAACGCTTGGCGGAACGGTATGGCAAGAAGCCTCCAAAGGCTGCGGTAGAGGCATGGTTTGCTTGGTGATGTGGGTAGCGCACTTCAAATTATTGCAACCAAGGCTGAAAACCTCCTGGAGAAGAGTGAGCTCCCAAAGCTGGCAGATTTCTACAGGGCTTTGGTTGATGCATATCCAGGCTAGCACGACAACTTCTCTGCCGTATTTGGTTTACCTTCCTGATTGAGCCGTCCGCTTTTGATTTTGAAGGTTTCCATGTGCCATTGGCCAAGCTGCTCAGTCAAAACTTGCGGGCTGCTGGTGTCTCTGGGTTTCAGCCTCAAGGATGAAACCAACCAAGTTGAAATGTCCATGATGTTGTTATCACTTGATCTCGCCTTAAATCTATGATCTTTGCTTCAGAAGCAATTAACTCAGCTTTTGCCAGGGTCAGCTCTTCATCAGATAGCGAGGCGCGCTGCTTGTGTCAATTACCTTCACCGCAATCAGTCAAGCGTCCTTTGAATTCTGAAAGTTTGTTGACCGTGTTCTCTGCACAAGGAAAAGAAGCGCAAGAATCTTGACTGAAACGTAAATCCTTGTGCTTCAAAATGTTCTTGCTCTGGATTGTGAAAACTTGAGGAAGAAGAAAAAGAAGGAGAAGAAAAAGGCAAAAAAAGACAAGAAAGCCAAGGAGGTGCGGGATGTTGTTGCAATGGCATTGCTTACAGAGATTGTATATTGCCAGGAAAACAAAATGGAAAAGCTAAAATCCGACTCCTCAGAAAATAAATAGCATTCAGAAAAAAAAATATACCTGTATAATAGCAATTTGTTTTACAAATAACAAAGGAAGTCTAGAAGTCTAAACTCCGTTATATGGATAGTGTGGATTTGTGAAAAGTAGAGAAGTAAAGAGAGCAGAGGTGTGGAGAGAGCAGAGAAATGAAGAGAGTAAAGATATGGAGAGAATGGAGATGGGAATAGACTGGAGATGTGAAGAGGGTTACTATGGGAGAAAAAAATATTTAAAAATGGGGAGAAAGGCGGTAATTATATCTACGAATTGATTTTTTTCGTCAACAAAAAGGCTATATATTTGATTTTATGAAAATTATTGGCGATCGTAATAGCAGTATTTTAATATTAAGGCGATTTATGAGGTAATATAAATCGTTTTTCGTTTAAATTGAGGTTTATTTAAGCGCTTACGCGCGACAGCCGGCCAGGGGCCCAACTATGTTGGCCTGCTTCTTCTTGTTGTTGTTGTTGTTGCTGCGGTGGTTGTGGTTGTGGTTGTGGTTGCGGTCGTTCTTGTGGTTGTTGGTTGTTGGTGATTGGTTGGTTGTTGGGTCTATTTTGGCCATTTTGGTCCCACGTTAGCCCATTTTGGGCCTATGTTGCGCTTATCTTGGGGGTATGTTCGCTTATCTGGGGCCTATGTTAGCCCATATTGCGCCCATCTTGGGGCAATGTTCGCCTATGTTGGGGCCATCGTGGGCCGATGTTGAGGCATCTTGGGGTTATGTTGGGGCATCTTGGGGCTATGTTGGGGGATCGTGCGCGATATTAGCGCTAAAACCCATGTTGAATGTCACAGGGCCAAAAAAGATTGTAAATTACAGGGGATTCTGTCGACACGCATACCCTACCGCGAGATTAGGGGCAGGGGCCCAACTATGTTGGCCCATCTGTTGGCCTATGTTGGCCTATCTTGCGGGTAATGTGGGCTCAGCTTGGAGCTATGTTGACCCAACTTGGGGCTATGTTGGCCTATCTTGAAGGCTATGTGGGCCGATTTTGAGGCCTTTGTCGACCGATTTGGAGGCCTATGTTGGGCCATGTTGACCTGTGCGGAACCAAAAGATCCGAAAAATGGGAAGAGCAAAAAAACACTATAAAACACAGGATATTTTGAGGGTCGGCGGCCTATCTTGGGGGGCTATATTGGAACATCTTGGGTCTATGTTGGCCGATCTTGGGGGCTATATTGTATCGGCTTGAGGTTATGTGGGCCCATTTTGGAACTATGTTGGCCCATCTTGGGACTATGTTGGTCCCTTTTGGAGGTTATATTGGCCCATCTTGGGACTATGTTCGCCCTTCTTGACACCTATCTTGGTCCATGTTGACCCATCTTGAGCCACAAGCTCCGAAAAAGGAGAAAAAATGCGAAGAACACAAAACACCGTAAAACGCGATTGTTTTTGGTGGCCGGGGGTGTCGGCGGCAGGGGGCCCCTTTCTCCTACGGAGAGGAGAGAAACGCCTTCGGCAAGGGGCCCCTGGCCGGATTTAAGCCTTTACGCGCGATAGCCGGCCAGGGGCCCAACTATGTGGGCCCATGTTGTGGCTAGGTTAGCCTATGTTGGCCTCAGGTTCATGTTGAGTCAAAAGATCCGAAAAATGGGATTAGCAAAATTACTTTACTTCGAGTGATCCCCACCATGACATTTCAAATCAGCTTGTTGACACCACTTTTGTCTGAAGCTTTTGTCACGGGACTTTTGCCCAACTAACTATCCCAATCATTTGTTTCACCTGGCAGGTCATTGTACAGGTCAGACTATCAAACAGGATATAA
>Ga0126342_10014635_pt1 | contig 13827 bp, 14 predicted proteins | sample Cyp1metagenome_FD_92528 | JGI IMG/M metagenome (GOLD analysis project Ga0126342, IMG submission 92528) | Coral microbial communities from Lord Howe Island, Old Settlement Bay, Australia - Cyphastrea 1 metagenome | ecosystem: Host-associated > Invertebrates > Cnidaria > Coral ...
CACGTCACGTCACGTCACGTCACGTCACGTCACGTCACGTCACATCACATCACATCACATCACACACACACACATCACACACACACACATCACACACACACATCACACACACACACATCACACACACACACATCAAACACATCACACATCGCACTCACGCATCATCACTCACACACACATCACTTACACACACACACACTCATACAGTCATACAATCATACAGATCACTCACACATACACACACACACACTCACACACTCATACACATCACTCACACATACATATCACACACAATCACACACACATACACATACACACGCACACACTAGACAAGATTGGATCTTTGAAGAGATCCATCAGGAACTGAGTCCTGTAATGTGCAACCAGCCTAGACAATTAGACCTAAAGTAGATCTTGTGGTTCATCCAACATAGATTGCGGCAACTGCGCAGTGATAATGTAAAAAACCGACATGGAGGTTCTTGGGTTGAGCCTCTTCGCATCACAGAAAAATAATGTGCAGGTACGTCGATGAGCGTCCACATCGATATCACAGATGACACACTGGCGTCTTCGTTGGTGCCAGTCCAGTGTGCATCCCTGGCACCCGCTGCATGTTAGTTACTAAATTAGAAGGAGAGAAAAAGAAAAACGGAGAAGTTTTACATCTATTCAGATGTTACACACACACACACACCCGGCCGGAGCCGGGACAACCCTGAAAGGCAAGAGGAAGAAAAAAGCGGACACAGACGACGGGTAAAAGGCCAAAAACAGCGCAGGAGGGGGAGGGGAACAGACGGACCTCCAGAAGCAACCTACACGGCGAAACGGACCTAACCAGCACAGGGCACACACACCTAAACCCCACAACACATTACAGAGGGGCACGGGGGAAGAATTAGGGACCGATGGGGATTATTTGGTGACAGAAAGGAAACAACGAAATTAATATACAGGACCCAGTTCAAATCTAAAAGGTCGTGCGTTACTCCCCTGCGGGACCGTAGTCAAGTCGTGCCGCAATGGCAAAAACAGCTGGCCAAGTTCCAGCGAATTGGACGCACAAAATGTTCAACCTCACCACAAAACCATCAAAAGAAAAAAGGCCACACCTGCAAGCAAGGGCCTGCCTGGTTTTTGGGTCATGTTGCTGTTCATATGTCCCTTCAAACGCTGCGTGGACGAAAAAGATGTTTCTGCCAGTTCGGACTGGCTTCACACTGGCAGAAAGGCATTCCGTAAGATTCACTGGGACGGCAGGAGCAGCAGGACTTCCCGAAAAAAGGTGCATAACAGAAAGGCCGACTGTTACCCTTTACTTAAACGAATTACTAATTAAAAAATGTCAATTCGGTAGTCAAATCGTCGGCAGTCACCCTAAACAGGGTTGCCTCAATTGGCTCCATGGCACCATGTCGGAGCCATCATGGATATTACAATCGACAAGATTGGATCTTTGAAGAGATCCATCAGGAACTGAGTCCTGTAACGTGCAACCAGCCGCCTAGACAATTAGACCTAAAGTAGATCTTGTGGTTCATCCAACATAGATTGCGGCAACAGTGCAGTGATAATGTAAAAAACCGACATGGAGGTTCTTGGGTTGAGCCTCTTCGCATCACAGAAAAAGAATGTGCAGGTACGTCGATGAGCGTCCACATCGATATCACAGGTGACACACTGGCGTCTTCGTTGGTGCCAGTCCAGTGTGCATCCCTGGCACCCGCTGCATGTTAGTTACTAAATTAGAAGAAGAGAAAAAGAAAAAAGGAGAGGTTTTACATCTATTCAGATGTTACACACACACAGCTGCCCTCCCTCACTCACACACACACATCACACACAAACACTCACTCAGACACACACACACTCATACACATCACTCACACGCACACACACTATCACACATACATCACAAACACACACACACACTCACACATACAATCACACACACGCACTCATACAGATCACTCACACATCCATCACACACACACACACTCACACACTCACACATACATCACACATACGTCACACATACATCACACATACATCACACACATACTCACACATACAATCACGCACACACACACACAAACACTCACACAGGTGCGCTGCCAAGGGCTCGGCTGTACGCCCCGCGGTGTCCCTCTGGCGTCCCTCCGGTGTCCCTTGGTCTCCGCCGCTCTGCCGGTGGCTTTTGCGTGGCAGGCGTGGGACAATGTGCGCTGCCAAGGGCTCGGCTGTACGCCCCGGTGTCCCTCTGGCGTCCCTCCGGCCCTCCGGTGTCCCTTGGTCTCCGCCGCTCTGCCGGTGGCTTTTGCGTGGCAGGCGTCGGACAATGTGCACTGTCTCCGCCGCTTTGCCAGTGGCTTTTGCGTGGCAGGCGTGGGACAATTTGCACACACCACATATATACATACATCACATACATACATCACATACATACACTCAAATACACATACATCACACATACATCACACATACATACACACACCCACACACATTGCGTGGCAGGCACACACACACACATCACTTGACTGTGCACTCACACACAAACACAGACTTGGTTGCCGGTGGCTTTTGCGTGGCAAATACATCACACACACATACACTCACTCACACATACATCACACGCATACACTCACTCACACACACACACCACACACATACATCACACACACATACACACTCACACACACATACATCACTCACACATACACTCACTCACACACACATACATCACTCACACATACACTCACTCACACACAATTTTTTAACATGTGGGGTTATCCGGTCCTATAATATTGCATCATATAATATCATATATATAATATATTAATATATATATATATATAGGATTATATAGGGTGGATTAGGGTGGTACAATATTATATAGGCATTGCAGGCAAGGGATTGGTCTGCAAATGCGAGAAGGATAATATCATCTGCAGAACTCCCCAGGAAACACTTGTAACACCGACGCCTGAGAAAATCATCCATATGCCGTGCGTGCAAAATGCGAAACCGTACGAGGAGCAATCACCAGTCAAAAACTCTTATTACTCCTTCTGCGAGAATCACCAATAATGACCGCATTGCTCAAAATGCAGAACTATTCCCACTCCTGACCTTTCATGATCTGATGATCTCTCGTGGTCTTTACCATCTCTACCCTGCTTGTGTGATGCCGAAACTGATTGCATCTTGCTTGTGAGTTGTGTGGATGCCAGGTGTTTCATCCTGGTCTAGGGAGCGGACATGTTGCCTGCAGCTCAAAAAATAGACTAAAGCGAGACAGGTTCTTGCTGGGAAAATCTGACGGAATCTGGTTTGCGACCCAATTGTTCAAAGGCCAAACAATGCTAAATATAACTAGACCAGGACCAAGAAGCATTCAAGAAGTCGCAGTTGCCATCCCTTCTGCAATTCAACAGTTCAAAATACAAGGACAACGCCTTCGATGTGTTTAAAGCTGATCTTCGTTCGCATTTGGAATGACCCAAGGCTTTCTGGGCAACGAAGAAATACAGAAAAAACATGAAAAAACAACAAGGTCCCAAAGAGGGCTCATGCATTGGGAAAACGGAGAGGCCAGCCTGTAGTCAGGAGAGGGCTCGCCCAGCAAAACCTCGGTCAAATTCATCGGTGGCTTTTTCGATCTTTTGCAATCATGCTACGCCATCGACTCGCCATCGCTGTGCACAGAAAACAATCAAAACATCGCCTCACAATAGTGTACGATGTGTAATTACGTCTACGTACATGTGCGCAAGGAAATGAGATCAGAGAGTTGTCAAGCAATATGCATCAAATGCTTCTTTCTTGCGGAACACAACACATTTGACATCTTTCATTTTCCTTATTTCTCCTTACTCTCCCGATTTCGCGCCTTGGCAGCGCGTTTCAATCCGGGAGTGGTCAAAATATGCAGAGCTTGTGCCCGTTCAGACTTCGAAAGATTGCCCTGGACTTCCATGACCTGCCAACAAACAAGGGAATGCAACGGTTCCAAAATAGAAGTTCCGAGTTCTGATCACAGGACAAGACTTAAAATAGAATACACTTAAAGAGAACATACATGAATATAGAACATTATAGAATAAAAATGAATGATACAGAATTAATTAAACTATAGAATAAAAATGTAACAATTACATAAACATGTTTGACAAAGTGCAGAAAGGGAGACTTTTAACGAATTTAGAAAAGGAGCGTGGGGCAGCCCAAAGTGCTTCTAGTGCTGTGCAAAGGCTGTACCACGTGCAACTTGACTTGCGCAGGATATTTCTGACTCATGACTCATGCTGCCACTTCCGCTCCGGAGACACAAAGGTAAGTCCTACGTGCTCTACCTTGCTCTACCTTGCTCTACCCAGAGATAGAAGTTCAGCGTGGTACCGGCAAGTGCGGCAAGAACGCTTTAACATTCTTCAACACTGCATTCATCTGCATTCATCTGCATTCATCTGCATTCATCTGCATTCATCTGCATTCCAATCATTCCAAGGTTTTGGATCCAGTCAACACGTGCCAGGCTGTCCACGATGTTGCGATTCTGCAGACCGGCCGCGGCAAGTAAAGTCTTTTTGGCTGAGCCGTCCTCGGTGTCAACCACTCCACTGGATGCATTTTTCAGTGCAACACACAACCCTACATGTTCATACATTTTCTTCCTTCGCAGGCCATGTGTTCAGCATTTCAACTCTCTCTCTCTCTCTCTTTCTCTCTCCCTCCCCCTCTCTCTCTATTTGTGTAATCACCTTCAACTGGTGTGTTTTTCTTTCCGATCTGAAAGCATCACTGTCACTTTGATTCACTTTGCGGGTATTCGTTCGCTCAGTTCTGAGAAACAAACGTCTAGGGCATAAATGCCGAAGTTCATCTCCTTGGATTCAGCACGCCCCAAAAAACAGTTGCAACATGTTGCAACTGCCAATTCCTGAGCTTGCAAAGAAGTGCATGGTAATAGCATGCAATGCGAATCTTTTTTCTAAGGCTGGAACTGGTTTGTCATTGGAGTGCCTGTTTTCTCCAGCTGCAGAAAAAACAGGATAATCAGTGACAGTTCCCTTGCCATGCCTTCTAAAATGTCTTGCCGTTGTCACTGGCAGAAATCAACCTAACGTTCTGATTCTGGAATAAGCTCAGCGTTGGATATTGATACATCATGTTTATTGAGCAAATCAGACCAGCTGAGAAAGTTAGGCGTGCAATGTGTGCAAGTCAAACCTGCGACACACATGTCTGGAACAGTCTCAACACAACTTGTTCCAAGTGATTAGGTTGCGAAATCCCGTGCAAAGTCCGAAAAGCCCGGGCAGCCTTGTGGCATCTCTCCACGCGCGTTTGATGCCACTCTTCGTGCACCTGCTACTGTGCGTGGGCAACAAGCAGCTTACGGATGCTTACGGACTTCAAAAGTAGACATCCACATCATCATCTTCCAGGATTTCTTGGGGAAATGATGAGAACTGTGAAATAGTACCCCAAACTGCACCACAATCCAGTCTCCATGGCAAAAAGGCAACCCGAGCAGAAACACAGGAATACAATGGAATACATACCATAAACATGTTCTTCACATGATCTCACATGCTTGCATTAATTGGTGCTTCCAAAAACGCGGTCAAGACAGCACTGGGTACAAAATCGTGCAAATCTCGGAGCTACGGAAACCATCATAAACCATCAAAAACCATAAACCATCATAAACCATCACAAACCACCTAGCGTTATGCAACCGCTTCATTCACTTAGATTCGCTTATATTCACTTGAGACCACATGGTTGAACACAATTTAGTGAGACTCGGAGCACCAGTCAGCCATTTTGCGGTCACTGATCTCCGTGAACTCAGGGTGCTCTTTCAGAAACCTGGCTTTGTCAGACTTGGCAAGTCGGCATGGCCTTCAAAAACAAAACCATACAGAAACAGCGGGGAAACCGTAACTACACCCCAAACATGTAACATACAAATTATATCGACGATATAGAGCAATGCGGAAACATGTAACATATTGTAACATATTGTAACATGTCAACTGCTCCAGTTGGCTGAAGTAACCAGATAATTTGATAATTACCTAATCTACTAAGATATGTGGTTTGGTGATACCATTTGCGCTCCTGACTCCGATAAGCTTTCAAGTACTCATTGGACTGCCATCACACCCACTTGCAAGATCTTGCAAGGCTGCTCCAATGTGCTGCCGCAAGCCTTTCAAATCTGTCAACAACTTTCAATCGTTTTAGTCCAACTCTTGGTGAGGCCATCCCTTACGCAGTCAAGCGATGTCAAGCGTGGCTGGCAAACCAGTCCAACCAATGGAATGTGCCCTCTCCCGGAAGGAAAACTGGGAAGAGTACCTTGTGCCATCACAGCATGAGAGGATTTTCTCAGGGCAGAGCTTCCGGATGCCTATTTTGCTCTCCTTCCAACCATTTCCAACTCACCAGCCTAGTCTATATAATTCCACCCCAGAGTACAAATCATTACAGCAGCAGGCACTGCACCAATATCATCCAATATCCATAGGACAAAACTACCCTCAAACATTTGAAGCTAAGTGAAGCTAGAACAATGTGAATTTTGGTTCTGAGGCTTGACAGCTTGACCTATATATGATATATGCCAAAAGAAGTTGCACTTTGAAACTTTGAATTCAAAGGGGGGCCCGCTTGAAACAGCTCAAAAGTGCTAGACCAGGCATGACCAGGCTGGGAACCACTGCAGGCGTTCTTTTGTGGTAACATGTTGTAACACGATGTTTAATCTGTTGATTAATCAAGTCTGTTGATTCTGCCAACCTCTCCACTTTCCCAGCCTCTGGGCGACCATCACTTGGTTCAGGATACTTGATCCTGGAAACCTCAAAACGGCTTCCCCGGCTTCACGTTTGAAAGTTTGACACATGACCCCTATGACCCTACGGAATACTATGGTCAGAACCAGATGTTCGCCTATGCTCACATAATCTCTCATTTTTGGCCCGTTTTTAACAATTCTCTCACCCAAATCTACAGGGATTCCCTCCATTTTTCAATTATCTTCACCATTGGTCCCATGATGTCGCAGAGGCAGGAAGATGATAAAGTGACTAATTCAGGCTGGAAAGCTAGCACACATGTCGATAAAAAAACAACAAATGAATTGGAAGCATGCGTGCAAACACCAGTGATCTTATAGTGATCTTATAAGTTTGATTCCCTTGAAGGATCCTAAGGTATAACTACACATAACTACACATATTTGAAAATTAATTCTATTGACACCTGCAGGATCCTGCAGGTCATGTCACCAAGGCAGCTGACCATCATCCGAACTTTTAGCACGTGACGATGGTGACCGCCGGGAAAGTCCCACACGGTCCAACAGTTGACATGCAAGTAAGCGACATCTTCTTCAGCAGCATCGTTGATCATGCCTGGCGGAACGTGGAGTAGTGAGCTCTGCACGTCGCCAACATGACTCGGCATAACTCAGCTTAATTACTCATGCAGAAATTTATTGAAATTCATGATTTCATGTAGTATATATAGTATTCATGTTCGCTTGCGCAAGTGGTGCGACAGTACAGTAGTGTGAGCACACAGAGTTACAGAAGCTGCAAAACATGGCCGCGCTACGGCATTTGAATGGCAACTCTGCCAGGGGTAGTGGTCCAAAATTGACTTGCACCTGGTCATATCTTGTCATGCATCGGCAGAGCATCAGTGTGCCACTCATAGATTCCAGCGCACAATATAAAGATATATAATATAAAGGATGGTTTGAACATGCATAAGCTTTAGACCTGAATTTAAAGCACAACACATGTTGTGCATCGACGGCAGAATCTTGCTAAGGATGCTGCGGTCAAGTTCTTGAACGTGATCTAAGCCATTCACACCAGTCACTTGCATTCAGGACGTCACCAGAGTCCAGTGCGAGCCATGAGATGCCAACGCTCACAGAAAAAAGCAGCAGTAAATATGTAGCAGTATTTGTAGTTGACAAAGTCAGCAGTATAGACTCGTCGCGCAATCTCTAGACAAGCCACCATTGGAAAAAGCGGCTTTCCTTTCAAGATCTCGGGAATTGGTTGTGGCCTGTCAAGTGAGAACACGCCACCCCTGCCCGAACTGATTCTTTGCTTTCATTATCTTTCATTTTTCTTTTATTTTTCCTCAATATCTTTCGCCTATTTGTAATCCTTTATTGCATTGGGGCATGTCGGAGCAAATGGAGTGCAGAAATTTGCCCAAGGCCTTGAGATGCGCTCACCGTCACGGAAAAGTGACATGGTGTTGGCATCTGGGCCTGGGAATTCTGGGAATTGGAAGCGTTGGAAGTTTTCACGCATTCGCCGCATTCGCTATATCAACACTGCAGCCACTTCAGCCAATTCAGCATGATGCAAATTTCAGTGCAGTGTCAAAGTCAAACAGCGCTTCCAAAATCGCACAATTACGTGCAAGATGCGCAAGTGGAACTAAGAGCGGAACTGCATTCTGACATATTCTGAAGTCAACATAGATAAACCACGTGTCAATGGGTATCATCGATGAGTATGTGTATAATATATATATACACACATTTGTATACATTTGTTGTTTTCATGAAATCACCAACAGGCATGAGCTGTGGAGCGAAGAATGGAAAACCTGAGTGACCAAGGGCAAGATTCTGAGATTCTGAGGCTTGAGCCCTCCTCAGTCAGGTTCAGCAAAACCTGAGAACGTCTGGATTTCGTTCAAATCCTGACCAACTACTGAAAGTCATTGACACATGTTGATAGCATACCACCGTACATACGATACATACATGTATATATGATTATATATATAATTATATATGCAGTATACCGCAGTATACATAGTATGCAATTACACTTACTCAGTTTAGATACGGTGTACATGTGCTTACATATGCGTAGATGTTGGGACTGTAAACATATGCAAGATGTCCGATGTGTATGAATATATATATATGAATTAGATATAGAAATTAAATGAAATGAATGCGTTTATATAATTATTACACATGTTCACATTGACTTGTTCACATTAGTCTGGAACGTTGCAGTGTGATGTCATGGGTCTGGAGTCGCTGCAGCCAAGGTAAGGACAGCAATTGCAACCCCGCTGACCAAGCGTTGTGTGCATTGTGTCCGCCTTCCCAGTGCACATCAGGAGAGTTTCCAAGATTTTCCGTCATTATCAGTCTTTCTTCGTTGGCGGTTTCACTGCTTCAAGTCAGTCCTCCCGTTGAGCTCAAACATAAATTATTGATAATTATTGTCTATTATATTCTATTATATAATATTATATATATATATATATATATTGCAAGGTGGTACAGTAGCAACGCGTTGACAATTTGCAGAAAAATGGTAATCCTGCCTTCGATTGAACACGAAATTGCCCTCCGAATCGAAGGAAACGCTGTCCTCTGCGTCCCCCAGGAGCAAAGCCTTGGTGTCTTGATGGCATGTTGATGGCATGCTGATGGCATGTTGATGGTATATTAAGACATGGAATTAGATCGCAGCGTAAATGGTCTCCGAATGGTCTCCGGTTCCAATTCCCATCATTCCCAAATCTTCGACACCCTTGACCCACTTACAGTGCTCAAATGTAAATTAAGAGGATACTCACATGCACCCCGGGCACCTAGCCCACGCAGCTTTTGCAACCATGTTCATAGCATGTGGCGCGCACACAGACAACATCCATCTGCACATGGCATCTCCGAGCTAACGACGGCATTCATAGTACCAAAACCGATCCGGAGCAAATTTCGCGGCATTGGCGGTTTGACCTCAGTGTTGTATCGTCGGTTCATAGTATGGCATAATAGCATGCCACATTCATTTTCTGCAAATAGATGTAAATAGTCACATGGTCTGTCGATGTCTGTCTATTATGCTACAAGTAATGCTGGTTCCTGTCGGTAAGATTGCGGACTAGGCAAGTCATTTTGTTTTTTTCAGATGTCTTGATTCGTTTGATTCCCTTCCCCCTAAGGTCTGGTCCTGTGGTTGTACAGCATCTTCCTGTCCTGAGACTAATTGCTTTTCGTGGGTTCTCTGTAACAAAACCGGATGCTCGCGATTCGGAAAGTTATGCAAAAAACAAGGTAGTTTTTCAAGAGAGGCTGCAATGAGTGCAGGTACATCCCTGTCTTTTCCTGTCATCAAGGCAGTGCAGTGCTGGCACTTCTGCCAGCAGTTCTGCCTATATTGCCTATATGCAGAAGAGATCATAAGAGGCATTGGAATATTTGGGACACAGTAGAATAGAGTCTGCTCCCCCAAGCTACACGAATAATATAGGTCAGATCGAAGGGTCACACAAAAGCCTGATCCATGTTGATCCCATGAGTTCCTAGGCTTTAAACCACAAGCCTCTGAGGCCCTGTCTGGGACACTCGCAAACTCGCACCTCAAACATGTAGCGGCCTCAAATGGCCGGGCACAACCATCATCGCGGAATCAAGTACAAGAAAGATCAAGAAAAGATATAGTAAGATATAGTAGATATTGGACATCATCAAAAGTATGACTTCAGGAGCAGGAATGCTGCTAGTGACAGCAAGGGTAGCATCGATACATTGACTTGCTTTTGCAAATGGCTTCCAAAAGTGGGCGAATCGGATCTGGAAGCACAAATGGCTTCTGGAAGCACAAATACTATGTCGTCCTTCCAAATTCCGTTCAGGCAAACCCTCCCACAGTGTCAGTGATTTATTGCTGATCGCACAACTAGCTGCCGAAAGTGTGTGCTTGAAGCCAGTCATCCTCTTGGGTGAAAACACTGCTTTTGAATCAACCCCTTTTGTCCGAAGGACCACCCAATACACTTGGTTCAGAATCTTCAACATCGTCACAAGTCGCTACCGTACACCTCGCATGGACATACCTTACCCAATCATTTTGATTCAATCATAGCTGATCAACACTATACCAACGATGCTGGTTGCCCATCACAACAAGAGCAACAACGACAACAAAATCACAACCACAGAATACCACAGAGTGCAAATGACCACTCTGTGGAAATCACAATCTTTGTGACCTGCTCCCTCCCCACACAGCGGCGGCGACTCGATGGTGCTGAGGTGGTGGCCAGACTTCACACCGACGTTCGCTCTTGCTCCGGCCAAGAGGTACTGGAGACCTCCCTGAACGTTTCTTCGACAAGTTTTTTGATGCAAATTGAATCAAATTGATGTACTTTTTGACTTTTTGATACCTCTTAGAATATTCTTGGAATATCTTTGATATTTCCTCCAGTTGTCATGAGATCTCATGAGATTTCTTCTTGTTTCAAAACTATTGCTCGCTTTGCAGCCTGAAGGCCTGAAAGCTAATTCCAGGATCGAGTATGCCACGCTTAATCCCAAGTTCCATTGACACATTCAGTATGGCAGCTAGTGCTTAGTGACGAGCAAATTAATTAATTAATTAATTAGTGCAAATTGTGAGGGTACGGGTGGCCCGCGAGCAAACCTCACAGCTACTGGTTACAATATGTTACACTATGTTACAATTATTATGTTGATTACATTTGATTACATTATGTGACTTTACAATACTTTATACGGACATCCTGAGCACATGGCCTCACTAAGTGACATCAAGAGATCACCAGCCTCAGGAGAAAAAAAAACATCAAGCTCCAAATGATGGACTGCGAGTTGGAGAGTCATGCGCAGCCCAGGAACAGTGAACAGGACAAGGAACAAATCTGAAAGGCCAAATCAATCCAAATCACAAATCCCACACGACATGTGGGAACACATGCAAATACCGTTTCTTGTGCTGCCTCCAGATGCTCAGGCTCCAACCATGGAGGGCATCAAGTTCAGAGTAGTATCTGGCACCAGGAATTTTGCTGGCTCAGACAACCGTTGCCTTGTATCTTCTGGCCTCATTTGCAAGACTTGGGTCCACCGTGCTCTGTCAAAGCAAACAGGCAATCATTTGGTGGAATCACACTCCCTGAATTTAGGATTCTAGGCAGTAAGGTTTAGCGGCTTCCCTGACACATTGAACAAAATACGTACATGCAAATCAAAGCTTCGGAGCATCACAACAGTAACGGCACACAAATAACAAACACGTCGATGGTCTACAGTCTAGGTCCAGGTCTTTCAAGCTCTTTCTACAACCCTAATTGTGTTGATTGTGTTGTAGAGTTGCAATCTGTTGCAATCTGCATTTATAAATTGGCATGAATCCGCGTGACATTCTGAATGAAGTGACTCGATCTGCAATGCCGAATTCTCCGCCTTTTCTTTCATTGAGGGTTGGAGTGGGCCACTGTCTGTTCAGCCCAAAAAGTATTCAAAATAAAAAAACATTCCGAAGCATGTCAGACACATTAAAACATATCAAGACATATCCCAAGTCGCTTTGGGCACAGGGTTCGGAGTTCATTCAATCTCATTTCAATCAACACTACCGTGGCAATGAGACCAAGGTTGCAGCGCATCTTTTTCTGTCTCAGTGTAGGTCTGCAAAAACTGCTGAACCTCAGAAAGGATAGGGAGTCAGAATCAAGAAATCAGTACTATTCAAGACTCGTATATAATTGTGAGCGGCTGCAGGAGCCAAAGAAGCATACAAATCGAATTCAAACAAACCTCAACAGTCCTTAAATGTCCCTAACTAAAAGAAAGCGGCGAACAGAAACAACTCAACCGAAAGCTCGGAGTGCTTGAACGAGAGCATGTCGCTGTGCTCCAGTCTGACCAGTCTCTCAATTCTGTCCACATCTGTCCACTATCACATCTCAGAGAATGGCTTCGACATTCTCATATACACCTGGCACAAGAATTCCAGTGCAATCTCCTAAAAACATCCAAAAATAGCACGCCTGCTGAAGGTGCAGTGGCAAGTTTTCTTGGAGGTGTGCTACCCCATGCTGCACAACCCTACACCACTTAACATTTTCTCGGCCTTGTGCGTTGGCCTGAACCATCCCAGGCTGTGGTGGCGGAGGGGGTGGCCTCGGCTTCAACGTCAAAGTCATGCAGCGCAAGACCAAGGGTGGCGATTCACGGCAACTCGCACTCTCTGGTCTTGTTCTATTTCATGATGTCATGACATGTCATGGTATATGCTACGGTATATGCAATGAAACATCATGCAATCTGCTGCAAGATCTTTAAAATTTGGACCTGTTGGACATTTGATGCAATTGATGTGTCAGCCACAGGTGGGCAAGGGCCCCGCGGCGGCAAGTTACAGCACATTTGCTGCGCGCCAGGAGCAGCGACGCCTGGCAACAGCGTCCAAGTTCCTTTGACAGTTTTTTTTCAAAGAAAACGCACGATGGCTGGATTCGAGAAGAAATTCAAACACTGCGTATAAATCATATGTTTTTAATGATATTTCAAGGATATATTCACGCATATTCATACAATCATACCAGATATATAATATCAATGTTATATCTCCCTCCATATAGTTCATAGTTACATATATGTATATATAATATAAATACAAGTCCAATTGACTGTACTTTGAATAGTCTCCAAAGATATGTAAAAAGGACCTACATTGGTTTGCTCACGTTTGCCCATGTTTGCCCTACTTCATAAATGATCATAGATGCAAAAGGATGCAAGTAGCTCAGATAGCTCAGGAATGCTATAGAATCTAAAGAGACTTAAGAAAGACTTAAGAAATCATCGCAGGAAGTTTAGAAGTCAAACTCCCGACAATATGGACAGATGAAAAGCAGAGCAGGGCAGAGGCAGAGAGAAGAGAAAGATTAGAAGAGAGAAGAGTAGAAGAGAAAGAGTCAGAAGAAAGAAGATGCAGATGCGCGAAAAGGTAG
>Ga0126342_10014636_pt1:0-12500 | contig 13827 bp, 13 predicted proteins | sample Cyp1metagenome_FD_92528 | JGI IMG/M metagenome (GOLD analysis project Ga0126342, IMG submission 92528) | Coral microbial communities from Lord Howe Island, Old Settlement Bay, Australia - Cyphastrea 1 metagenome | ecosystem: Host-associated > Invertebrates > Cnidaria > Coral ...
ATAATATATAATATATAATATATAATATATAATATATAATAAATAATATATAATGTATAATATATAATATATAATATATATTATATAATATATAATATATAATATAAAATATATATTATATAATATATAATATTTATTATATATTATATAATATATAATATATAATATAAAATATATAATATATAACATATAAAATAGAATATATAAAATATAACATATAAAATATAATATATAATATATAATATATAATATATATTATATAATATATATAATATCAATGGAACTTCCAGCCTGCAAGCATTTCAACGCTGTCAACGGAATATCACACTATCTCGAAACTGCAGGCCTGGCTTGAGCTGTAGTACTCAACAAAGTCTCCTCAGGTCACATGATGAGTCTTTACGGATAAAAAGAAATAGTTTGCTGCAACAAACAGCCATGATCATCGAATCATCTTCATGATGCTGCAGCAATCTTATGTCATTGAATGATACAAGTATACTAAGATACTAGTACATTATATATATTATTATGTTGCTATCTTAAGCCATCATATGTTATAAATCGATAGCTTATCGCATCTGACCATGCGACCACTGAGATAATTGTCAAATCCAGGTGTCAGCTGCGGCATGCAAAGGGGCACAAGGAAATTTATTACTGAAACCTGTGAGGCTTCAATTACTGGATGATGTTCCACTAAAGGCACATTGGCACAGCACGAAAAATGCCCCGGCCTAAGGTGAAGTTGTGCCTGGGGCGCTGCGAACGGCAGACCCTCAGACAGCCCTGGGACTACTCTGGCTCTGAGTCGCCAACAGCTGGGAGGAAATGGAGGGCCAACGCACAGTGGAGGCAGAAACCTTGCATCAATTTCTGCATCTTCTGAATATCTACTAAGGTCATCTAAAGTTACTGTCTTGCGTGTCTGCATGAATTCCGAAGTCATGATCATAAAAAGGGTTGGAAATGGTTGGAATCATTGGACTCCACTTGGGCCAAGACATCCTGCTTGCAGTCCAGGTCTAGTCGACCATCGGTTTTCTGAAGCCTTGAGATGAAGATTTCATCATTCACAAAAGAAATGCACTGCAGCTGCAGCCAGGATACAACACCTTTGCTGGGATCCACTTGCCCTGACGGCGTCACGTGCTATGACGATCTATGAGGCCATGAATTTGCGATCCACGACAAAGCAAGGGTTTGAAATCCGAAGTGCCAGCCATGTTTTGTTTATGTTTTCAAATTTTCCAAGGTTTGACATGTGCCGCATGTGGTTTGTTTTCATATGCACAGCCGGGCATCCACAGGATGTCTTGGGTCCAAGAGATTATGATGATGAAATCCCGATATATTGATGTTCGAATCTCTATGGATGTTTCACGTCAAAAAACCCCATTGACCAGCAACAGTGAACAGTGGTAACAGGGGATCGAATCAAGGGGACAACAAACAGACTCGAGATCCCATAGAAATCATTTCATTCATCATTATTGTATAATCACTATTAACCACTATCCAGAGATCATTGAGATTCCATTAGTCATCCCATTAAGCACCACTATATGATTATATGTAAAATTATCGAAGGAAGTTTGAAGGTCAAACTTCCGACAGTCCGACAATATGGACAGATGAAAAGCTGAGGTGGGAAGAGTCAGAGAAGAGAAGAGAAGAGAAGAGAAGCGAAGCGAAGAGAAGCGAAGCGAAGCGAAGCGGCAAGAAGAAAGAAGAAAGAAGAAAGAAGAAAGAAGAAAGAAGATCAGAGAAGAGAAGAGAAGAGAAAGAGTCAGAAGATAGAGTCAGAAGAAAGAAGATGCAGGTGCGCGAAAAGGTAGAAAAGTTGCGAGTCAATGTGTTTTTTCCAATTATTTGTGGCTCTGAAAGGTCGAATACTAGGTTCGCTAAAGCGGCGGATGCAAAGCCATCTGGCCAGATGAGGGATGAAAAATTGGGAGCACTTTTGGAAATTGAGATGTCAAAAAAGTGCACGCCGTTGCGGCGCGAAGCACATTTCGAAGTCAAAAGTGTTAAAAACTGACGGTCTCGGGCCACTTTTGGACGTTCAGATGTCGTTTCACATGGCAGACGCAAGGGATTGTGCACCTTGCCAAAAGTGAGCAAGACGTGAGGGTTTTGTAGAAGTTTCAACTACAACCGCCACTACGCGACACTCCACTCCACAACACTACACTACAACTACAACTACAACCACAACCGCAACCACATTACATTACATTACATTACACTAATTGCATTACATTACACTACACTCCACTCCACTACAACTACAACCACAACCACATTACATTACATTACGCTAATTCCATTGCACTACACTACACTAATTACACTACACTACACTCCACTTCACTTCACTATACTACACTAAACTCAATTACGCTACACTACACTACACTCAATTACACGTCACTACAACTAGAACTACAACAACAACTACAACCACAATTACAATTGCACTACATTACACTACACTAACTACAGCTACAACTACAACTACAACTACATTACACTACACGCACTACACAAATTACATTACACTATGCTACTCTACACTACATTACACTACTCTACGCCACACCACACCGCGCTACACTACACCACACCAACTACAACTACAGCTACAACTACCCTAATTTACACTAAACTACACTAGACCACACTACACTAACTACAACTACAACTACGCTACTCTACACTACACTACGGTAGACAACACTACACTACACGAATTACACTACACTAATTACACTAATTACACTAATTACACTATTACACTAACTACATTACACCACAACTACAACATACTACAACTCCACTACACTACATATACAACTGCAGCTGCACAACACCACACTACATCCAGCAGTTGTGGGTGAGGTTACCGACCAGGTGACCACTGCAACCGTTGTAAGCACTCCAAAAGTCACAACTCCAACCACCTTTCAGTCCATCAGTGGATTCGCTCTGCCATCCGTGATTCACAACAACCAAACTCTCCTATAGGTTTCCTATTCTGAAACTTCCGCCACCGCCTTGTGCGGTACTACTGGTATATATATATATATACACCAGTATTAATCATGATTAACCACTATTCATCACAATCAATCACCAATAAATATATATATATGTATATATTACAATGGTATATTATATATATATCTCTCTCTCTCTTATATGTATGTATCATGACTGTTATTTCCGGAAACCTCCAGGCCGCAGCCACATTTTCGCCTGGCTGCCGCTGAAGTACTCCACATGATCCCCAGCTTGGAAGCTTGGGCCTCGCTCCTGGGCCCGCCATGGCCGTGGCATCCCGCTTTTCACAGCAGCAGATTTTCATAGGTCTTCATCCCCAAAAAAAAAACGAGAAAAAAAACAGGTATGTTACAATAAAAATCAATACAATACTACTATACTGTTACTACTATACTTTTTGACCCACAGCTGTGCTTCTGTTTGGAGTATCTCTTGACATTTCTGAAGCACAAGTGAAGGATGTTTCAAGGCATGAAAACAAAAAAAACACCATCAAAACTGAGGGTGAAGTATGGATCAAAAGCCAGGTGCTCTGGTTTTGACACCTGGCTTTTGACACCACAATCACTGGTGTCAATCCCTGGATCAATTCCCCAGCCCTGCCTGTGCTCGGATGCGATCAGAAGGGACCTGCATCTTTGATCTTTGTCATTGTCTGATGATGTCTTTACAGTCATGTTGTGTCATGAACCTTGATTCATGGTACACAAGACTAGGCAATCAATTCGTTTAAATCGTTTTTGGTACTTATCTATAGGTGTGTATACTGTATATATAATATACAGATCTGCATATTGTGAAAATATATGAAAACATCGTGCAGTACAAACATAGTACAAACACGTAAAAGCTGTATGCATGGTCCACCATGTGACCATGCGATTCATAATATTCAGCCATCTGCAACCTCGTTCAGTCAGGTGCTGAGGATGCCACATCCTGCTTGCAGTCCAGATCGTAGGTGCCGTTGCCGTTCACTCTCACCACCTCAAAAGAAGGTGGGGGATTGTGGCTCAGTCTACCCTGGCCTTCAACTTAGAGCATTCCCAAAAAATGAAGCAGAATAAACTGAATAAACCGTAATAAACCTCATGCACCCCAGGTTTCAACAGTCGTCTTTCTGGGGTGCTACGCTAATTTCCTCACGCGTGGGTCTTGCCTTTGCGGGGATCCAACCAGCACTGGCACTCCTGGACACGGCTGAACAAGTTAAGCATGGCCAAAACATGCCAAATCTCTTTTTATCTCTTTTTAAACCTTTTGAAGTCAGCACTGTTAGAACATGTTCAAGCCTCTGGCAAATTCAACCCTCCGGAGAGCCAATTGAGTGGATCTCGTTTTAGTCCCCAAGTTTGCCATGTAAATTTGCTGGAGTGTATTTCTCTTCCAATATGTTCCAACCTCCTCTCGAAAGCGCTTGCACAGTCAAGGCTCCTGTACTCAACAGCTTCTCCTTCCTTGTAGGATGGCGCCTCCTGGGAACAAGTCAGCGGGATTTCCCATTCTTCGACAAAATGGGAGGTTTGAGGAGATGAGGTGGGAAAATGGCTCATACCCAAACTTCGTTGCAATTCTTCATGGGGAAGTGATGATTAGCCAGAAATCCTTGGGGTATAGCCCATTTTTGGACAAACCAGGAATGATCAATGAGGATCACCATGGAGCGTGCTGTTGATGTGAAACCTGTACAAAAAAAACATCGATCAGCAAGAACGGAGCTTCCCAACGAAAGCTGCCATGATGAGCCGCCAAAGTTTGTCTTCACCGGCCTTTGGTCGGTAAAACCAATTTGTATACGTAGGATCTGCGTAGTGGTTGGTTTTTGAGCCACCTTACATATCAGTATCCAGGAATGACACTCAATACTGCAAATTGATGCAAAGGGTAGTTAGTTGAGGCTCTTGAAGCGAACTACCCGTAGGGATGGAAAGTCTACACAAGACTGCCTCGATCCGGCAAATTGATGGTGGCACACGCAGCTGCAAAACAAATCATCCCAAACAGAGGACAGGAGGCCGTGGTGGGCAACGTGCCCGCGAAGGGTGCTAGGATGCTCCCGAGCCGTGCAGCGGTCTCGCAGACGGGGAGGACGACCACCCGTTCTGCTTCTGAAAAGGTCTCGGCCAGGACCAAGTAGTTGGTGGCGAAGCAAATATCGATCCCCAGGCGTCCGATCAGCGCGAAGACCAACACGAAACGACTGCCCGGCTCCCCAATGCTGCAGATAAACAAACACAGGGAGGCCACCAGAAAACTCCAGAGCTGCATAGACTTCTGGCCGACCGAAGTCCCCGCAGTGACCCCCAGGTAGGCCATGAAGTCCATGGTGTACAACAGCACGGAACTGAGGTAAAGATTGGGAGACAGTTGCCCTGCGGAAAAGCTCAAGCCATAGAACCCGGAGCCACAGGCGATGAAACATACAATCAACATGCACGCACTGCGCCGCGCAGCAGGTGCCAAAGTGGTTTCGCCAGACGGGTCGTCGCATTTGGTGGGTGCTGAGGGCCTTCGGCAGTCTGGGACTGGCCCGGAAAGGCGTAGGCTTTGCTGCAGGATTTCGAAGGCATTGGGAAAGGCCAGCCAAAGGCCCAGCCATCTGGTCAGGCCACACCACAGAGCAACTTCTATGGTCCAGTTCATGGACAAGGTCAAAGACCCACAGAAGCCTGCCATGACTACAGCGATCAAAGTATACATACAGTATTGGAACACAAGAACTTGAGTGAAAAGAGCAGGTGGGGCTCTGTCTTGGACGTACATGAGCTGAATGGGTTTGACGTTCATCAGCACGCCGTAGACAAATCTCACTACCAAGAAGATTCCTAAATTCCCTCTGGTCAAATATGGAAGAGTCACAGTACAAAGTGCCACCACCAAAAGCCCCGTGTTGGCCAACACAATGAGTTCTTCGCTGCTGAAAGTTTCCATGGCACGCTTCAAGCCAATAGATCCAACGAGCCAACCACAGAAAATGGCGGTGGTCGTGATTGGAAGAGTTGAGCTCGTTAAGCCTGGCAGGAGTGGATCCTCTGCCATCTTGATATCTGTGAAGACGGGCAGCATATGCCATGGGGCTAAGAAAATTGACAGGGTTGCCACACCAATCACATCACGATGCAATTTTGCATCATGTCCATCATTTTCTTTGCCGGAAGCATGGCTGCCATCCTCAACCGCCTTGCCGATCGTGATGCAGATTTTGGATTCTTCGGTGCAGGCATTTTTCACAGCCATGGCTTCCATAGAACGTTCAACGACTGGACCGCGGTGCAAGCCAATTGCAGCCAATTGCAGTGGGTCGCAACATGACGCAACCATTTGAGGCTATGGTAAAACTCATCCCAAGTTTGGGGCTACAGTAGACCAAATTTTGGATCAGCTGTAAACCCTTTGACATCTGACCTTGAAGAAAGCTTTTCAGCAGTCAGACATGATGGTTTGGAGGGATCATGTTTTCCATCCCTTCCAGCCTAAAATCTAACGATGAAGTCCACAAGAACTGGTTTCTGAAGTTGAGTATGTTGAGTTTCCTGAACCCTATGTTGATCCTTTTTTGAGGTTCCCATGGTACATCCTTTTACCATGTTGCCGGGTGAGGTGCCGTTCTCCATCGACCCGGGGGCGCGTTCCACACATCTAACCGCCTCGTGGAAGCGTACGCGGGTCGCATCTTCTCGGGGCATGGAGAGAGGCCTCAGCGTGGCCCGTGGGACGCAGCTGGATTTTTTGGGGGAAAATTTTGGGGCAAAAAATGAGGACTCCGGTGGATGGTTGCGAAATCCTGCGTCACCAAAAGGATGGTTGAAACCCTATAAATAATGGGATAAACATGGATAAACCACCTATGAAAAAACTCCCTGGGCTAGCCATTTGATGGTGACAGATTTTTCAATCCGCGCTTATATTGTCTCAATTTGTGGAACCCAGCAATCCAAAATTTGGTCTATCATCATTTCTCAATTAAAAATGCAGCCTCCCTGGTTGAACAAAGCGATGTTGGAAATGGCACCATTCTCAAAGGTGGTCTTTTCAGAAGATCCGGAGTGTAAAAGAGTCCCGATCGCGGAAAATGGAACAAGTGCATCATCGCATCCACACTTGGCAATGTTCCGGGGCAACAACTATTTTTTGCCCACTTTTGTGTGTGTGCGCGCGTGCTCGTCTGGGTTTAACTGGTTGGTGGTTTCGATTGGTAGTTTCACTCTCAGGCCAGTGATGTCAGTTGGCAACCATTTCATAACGATCATGTTCTCACCTCCGAGGCATGAAATGAGTGGATAATGATAGGAAATTGAAACTTGCAAACTTGAAATCCCCCAGTTGATGTTCGGCATTCGAGAAAGTAGATAATTCATTTATATATACGATTTGTGTCTAATTGAAACTCCGAAGTTGGTCCAACACAGAGATTCCTACTTAGCAATCTGCAATTGAGTGGCCATTGGACCTTTCTGGGATCTCTCGTGAATTTCAGATCAATCACACGAAATGGTTGTTTGCCAAAGCCAACCGTCATGGAATGTATCAAAACTATAAATGGCTATCAATGCCGAACATTTCTCCGGGAATATCCCCAAGATAAGAGGGCCACTGCTTGTGATCCACTGAGGATACCGCCGAGACTGTCTGGAGCATCGGCCAAAGCAAAATCATCGGCTGAATGTTGGATTTTTGTTTCGTGGTGAGTATATTTCGATGGTGTAACATGGTATAACGTGCATGATGCGCATGGCGTCTTGGTGCTTTTGTATGGTTCTGACTCCTTCCTCTCTCATCTGCGATGTTGGTCGGACAAACCCTGGCTGAACTTTGAAGCTGCATCTGCAAAAACACAAGACGCAGGCACCAAAAAAATGTGCCTGCAATCGGTACACCCACTTCAAAATCCACCAAAATCCCGTGTATTACCATTCTGCCCCAAAAAGTGTCCACAAATTCAAATCGTCATAAATAGTGGTAGATACTGCATGTGAGCACAGCCCAATCCTGCTGATACGTGCTGATACGGCAACACACCGAGAGCCTTCCAGCTTTAGGAGTACCTGAAGGGACACCGGGGAGTAGGAAACCCAATGCCTTGAAGATCCCTTGCAGAAAGGGCCATATCCTCTTGCTATTGCAACTACTGCCACTGCTGGCCACATCTTCCCGACTTCAAAACGCCAGGTCGTTGATGTTATATATTTTCACATATATACCAGTAGTGCCGCACAAGGCGGTGGCGGAAGCTTCAAGGATAGGACACTGTAGGAGAGGTAACTTGTTGTGACGCATGGATGGCAGAGCCACTGATGGATCGAAAGGCGGTCGTGATTTTGGGAGTGGTTGCAATGGTCACCTCACCCACAACTGCAGGATGTAGCGTGGTGTAGCGAAGCGCAACGCAGTTGTAGTTGTAGTTGTAGCTGTAGCTGTAGTTGTAGTTGTGGTGTCGTTGTGGTTGTACTTGATGTTGCTGAAGTTGTAATGTTGTAGTTGTAGTTTCTAGCGTAGTTGAAGTGTAGTTGAAGTTGTAGTCTTAGTAAACGCAGTAGTTGTAGTAAATGTAGTAGTTGTAGTAAATGTAGTAGTTGTAGTTGTAGTTGTAGTAAATGTAGTAGTTGTAGTTGTAGTTGCAGTTGCAGTTGCAGTAGCAGTAGTAGTAGCAGCAGCAGTAGTAGTAGTAGTAGTTAGTTGTTGTTGTTGTTTTGTTGTTGTTGCTGTTGTAGTTGTAGTAGTAGCTGTGGTTGTGGTTGTGGTTGTGGTTGTAGTTGTAGTTGTATATAGCTGTAGTTGTAGGTAATGTAGTTGTAGGTAGTTGTAGTTTTAGTTATAGGTAGTGTAGTTGTAGTTGTAGTCGTAGTCGTAGCTGTAGTTGTAGTGTAGTGGAAGTTGTAGCTGTAGCCGTAGCTGTAGTCTAGTGTGGTAGGAAGATAGTTGTAGTTGCAGTGTAGTTGTCGCGTAGTTGAAGTTGTAGCTGTACCTGTAGTTGCAGTTGTAGTTGCAGTTGCAGTTGTAGTGTAGTTGCAGTTGCAGTTGCAGTTGTAGTTGTAGTGGTAGTGTTGTTGCTGTTGTTGTTGTTGTCGTTGTCGTTGTAGTTGAGGTGTAGTTGAAGTTGTAGCTGTAGTGTGATGTAGTTGCAGTTGTCTATCTATCTCTCTATCTATCTATCTGTCTGTCTGTCCGTCTGTCTGTCTGTCTGTCTATCTGTGTATCTCTCTATCTGTCTGTCTGTCTGTCTGTCTATCTAGCCATCTTTCTGTCTATCTATCCATCTGTCCATCTGCAAGCATGGCACCGAAGCTATTCTCCGAGACTTCCTCAATCTTTGAACTTGACAACATCAAAAACGCAATTCAGCGAGACCTCCTCAATGTTTGAACTTGACAACGTCAAAAACGAAACAAAATTCTGCGAGACTTCCTCAATTTTCGAAGTTGACAACATCAGAAACGCAGCAATTCTGCGAGACGTCCTTCAAAAATGGAAAGTGGAATGCAGAGCTGACGTCCTTGTACCAATGTGTTTGGCGATTTTCCATTCCACCTGTCTAAAGGACTGCGCCTGCCACGAAAAAGTGATGCCAGGTCATACGAAGTGCTGCACCTGTCACGCAAAATCAACTTAGCAAACCTGACGATCTCATGCTCCAAAGTGCAACCCATCTCAGGAAATCAGCGCATGGACCTCCTAACATGTCTGACTCATGTGTCTCTTGTACTGCGCCTGCCATGCGAAATTCACCTCTTCAGATCCCCTTCAAATGTCCCAGGCCTGCCAACGTTTTTGAAACTGCTACAAGACCCTCACGTCTTGCTCACTTTTGGCAAGGTGCAGAACCCCTTGCACCTGCCACACAAAAACACCGCTTCAACGTCCAAAAATTGTCCAAACATGTGGTGCTTTCGACATTTTGACTTCGAAATGTGCCCCGCGCCACAGCGGCATGCACTTTTTCAACGTCTCAACTTCCAAAAGTGCTCCGACACTGGGATGTTTTCTACATTTCGACTTCGAAATGTGCTTCGCGCCACAACAGCGTACACTTTTTCAACATCACACCTTCCAAAAGTGCTCCGAGCATGGTGTGCTTTGTACATGTTGACTTCCAAACGACCTTCGCGCCACAAGGGCGTGCACTTGTTCAACATCTCAACTTCCAAGAGTGTTCCGAGAACGGTGTGCTTTGTACATTTTGACTTCGAAGTATGTGCTTCGCGCCATAACCGCGTACAATTGTTCATCTCTCATCCCGCCAGATGGCTCCGCACCCGCCGCTTTAGCGAGCCTACTTTTCGACCCTCCGGAGCCACAAACCATTGGAAAAACACAGTGTTTCAGGACTTTTCCACCTTTTCGCACACCTGCATCTTCTTTCTTCTGACTCTCTCTCTTCTCTGATTCTTCCCACCTCTGCTCATCATCTGTACATATTGTCGGAAGTTTGACTTCTAAACTTCCTTCGATAATAAATCTCTAATGTCTCCATGTAATATGTGTTTGTATATATATATAATTATGTGTGTGTGCGTGTGTGTGTGTGATTGTGTATGTGTATGTATATATACATGTACATTTACCTTTTTATGTGTATATATATATATGTATGTGTATGCGTGTATTTGTTTATATGCACTGGTAGGACAAAAGTTGCGCTTGTTGAGCTTCCAACAGTGAACATGTTTGGTTTCTTCTTCTGCGCCCCTTTCCTGGTAGAACACTAGCATGGAGCTTTGGTGTACCCCGGTCGAATTTCCACCCTCCAAAAGCTTTTAGTCTTGTAGATTCAAAAGCGGGTGACAATCAACTGTCCCACACCTGCCACACAAAATGGACTTGGAAATGTGTTCCGCGGTTGACCGAGATGGATGCTTTGTCAAGCTTTCAAGAAGCATAAACTTTGTTCCTCCTGAAGTATTTATATATATATATATATGGCCGTATCGGATCTTCTCTGGTTGTAATATACCCACTGCTCCGGGAAAAATCCCCATGTTTGTATCGGCCAAGATCCTCATATTTCTTGGCGAAAGCTCTCATTCTTGTGCTAAGAGAGAGAGAGAGAGAGAAAGCATGTTTGTTCTGAAATCCACCAGTTTGTTTTGGTGAAATTTGGTTATAAAGATATAAAGAGGAACATGAGTGTATTATATATATATATCATTTTATAATATAGTTAATGTACACATAAATATATATATATATATGGTCTGAAAATTTTATCCAGTGTGTATATATATAATTGTATGCAATTATATTATATATGCTTGTATATAGCGGACTTGTATACATATATCATTATTTGTTCATGCCCCATATGTCTGTGTCGGTTGTTTTGGGAAAGTTCCCACGTTTGCGGTGAACTCCTCCGAGTTGTGCTTAGGCTTCGACCAGCTTTGGGGCAACAGCTGGGGGGCTCATTGCCCTTCAGATGCCACTCGGGGCCTGATGGGCGGATGGATAGAAAAGATCTGAGGTGAGGTTCAGGTTGATATAAAATTGAAAGTTGGATTAAGATGGATTAAGAAATAACTTGAAACAACATGAAATAACTATAATTATAGGATAAGATTGGACTAGGTATAGATACATATGTAATAGATATAATATAGGATGATGGGTTGATGGGTTGATGGATTGGGGTTTGGTGGATGGATGGATGGATGGATGGATGGATGGACGGACGGACGGACGGATGGATGGATGGAAATATGAAAACGCAACCGTTTTCTTTGATTCCCGCAAGTATCAAAAGCACCATATATTCTGGTTATTGTATATTGAACGATTTCTCATACTCGTGCCTATCATGTCCATAGTCTTTCATTCGAAACCTTGATTGATAGAAATTTCTTCAAACAAGCAAAGGTTCGACCACTGGTGGGTGCAACTGTGTGCTAAATGATGCGAAATGTGCTAACAGGATGGAGCCAAGGTGCTGTTGACACTGGGTCGAGGAATTTGGCTGATGGGCAGAAAATAGCGATTCAGGGGAGTCGTCCTCTCATGGGGCACCAATGGGCACCGTCAGGCTGATGGGTCGCAGTGTCCTCCACAGCTCCAGTTCCTGCTTTGCCAAAAGTAACCTGGAAGCTGCTGATGTTTGGATATTCTGGGATCATCAGCAGGAAAAAATAGCTTTGGGAAAAGGTGCATGGCCAAGTCACCATAGGCTTTCTTCAAATAGGCTATCCCCAAGTCACCATGGCTTTCAATACTAAAATCGTCTAATTTAAGGGATGATTTGGGGTACCCCTATTTTAAGAAACCAACATATGTTCTTGGGCCCGCACGGCATTGGAATGAAAGCTTCTTGAGTTTTGTGCTCATCGCTGATCAGCGAAACCACCAAGCTTTTTCTCAGCTTTTTGGCCTGGGTCAGTCACCAAAATCATACATCTACCATGGGAATTACAGTCGTTTCAAAAGGTAGCCTCCAAAAATGGTTTCGATTG
>Ga0126342_10014637_pt1 | contig 13827 bp, 18 predicted proteins | sample Cyp1metagenome_FD_92528 | JGI IMG/M metagenome (GOLD analysis project Ga0126342, IMG submission 92528) | Coral microbial communities from Lord Howe Island, Old Settlement Bay, Australia - Cyphastrea 1 metagenome | ecosystem: Host-associated > Invertebrates > Cnidaria > Coral ...
AAATGAGGTAACCCAGTCCTGAATTTTATAGTGATCTTTGGGATTCATGTTTTTCTTTAAAAGGGAAAATCCTCGAGGCTGTGTTCCAATTTTATAGCAATTTTGCAGTATTGGGGGGAACTCCATACTTTTTAAATTTTATAGCTCTGCACACCCCTGTGTAGGGCTGAACACTTTGATTTTATAGTGATGGCAGGGTCATGGGGGGGCTGTGCCCCACCATTTTATAGCTATAAAATCAGGGGCTCCAGGGTACCCCCCAAATCTCCAAGGGGATTTTTGAATGTTATGTAATATGTACTGCTATCTGATGTTACGCAATGTTACGCATAGGTCCATAGGTATTCTTAAGTAAAGTGTTTGCAATTTAATGTCATGCTGTGCAATGTCATGTGATGCAGGGTGATGTGATGTAATGTATTGTACCGAAGCGTCATATAATGCCATGTGATGCATTAAATTGCCATGTGATGCATTAAATTATAGGTAGGTATCGGCCGGTAGCAGTCTTATCCTCGCAGTTTTGAATGTTTGTTCGTCTTAATTCATTTTTGCTCATCTCCTCCATCCAACTTGGGTTTGTAAAATTTATTTTTGTTCTATGATCGTACAAAGTTTAGACGAGACACATCAGAGTTACGGACACTGGCCACTAGACGACTCCTATTCACCAACTCAGGCATTCAACAAATGATGGCTTCGCTTCAAAATTTAGGAGCTACATAGCTGACTTAGCTACTTACGCTTCATTAGAAAGGATTGTGAGCAAGCGTGCAGTGCGCTTCGTTTTGCCTCTGGGGTTCCCGAAATCCGGAGCTCTCAAGCATTGTGGATGTCCACACGTTCCACTCGTTTTCTCCTTTTCGCATTTTCTGCGTTTTCTCATTGTGTCGTAGTTGTAATGGTAGTGATAGTAGGAGTTGTTGTTCTTGTTCTTGTTCTCTTTGTTCTTCTTGTTCTTCTTCTCTTTGTTATTCTTGTGCTTCTTCTTCTTCTTGTTCTTCGTGTGCTTCTTGTTCTTCCTGTTCTTCCTGTCCTTTCTGTTCTTTCTGCTCTTTGTGTTCTTTCTGTTCTTTCTGTTTTTCCTCTCCCTCCCCTTTCCTTTTCCTTCTTGTTCTTTTCGCGAAGTTACCTTGTGCTGTTTAAAGTAAGTTTTGCTTCAGCCAATAGGCCGGGGTGTTGGTCTACGGATTACATTATCTCACGCCTTGTTTTTATAACATATCCTTATCCTTTGTTTATCTTTTTTCTGTTTCTTACCTCCTGTATAGCCATTCTCTGTCTATGCATCGAACGCAAAGAGAATCTATTTCCTGCTTCCGTTTTGGGGGCGTTTTTCTACTCATGTTCTTGTCTCTCTTCAACTATTGTCCTTCCTGCACCTTCCCCCACAAGACTCACAAGGCGCTCAACACTGGCAGCAGATGAAGCAACACATTGTTCCGATCCAACATGGCCATTCACATCTCCAACTTCCTTGCGCCCAAATGCATATGAGCCAGCTAGCTTTCTGGGGCCTCAAGTTCTCTTCTTTCCCTTTCTTTCTCATGTCTACACGTGTATATATATATGTATGTATGTATGTATGTATGTATGTATGTATGTATGTATGTATGTATGTATGTATGTATGTATGTAATGTATGTATGTATGCATGCATGCATGCATGCATGCATGCATGCATGCATGCATGTATGTATATTATATATATACCCATGCATTGAGTTTGGCAGGCTTGGGTGTGCATGTATCATCTTTAAGTGATTCAATGAATGCTATCATTTTGGCTCAAGTGGAGTTGAACCAAAATAGCATTCATTGTTTTTTCTTTCTTGGTCTTGGTAAGGGGTGACCTTCCTAGACCTTGATCGACTGGTTCCAGCGGTGACCTGGGTGGTAACAAGGGGTGACCTTGTATGCAGCGCAAACTTCCAGGGATAAGAGGCTGGCCAGGGCTGGGTCAGATCTGCAAGCATACGCCTGTTGGATGCACGGGGTTGAAGTCTGCCACTCCCCCTATGTTCTGGCCACAGGGCTGATTCAGATCTTTCCCCCCCTTGCCGAAGATGCCCTGTTGCGTGGACAACTGTCAGCGCTGCGCAGCCCACTTTGGCGTTCCCCTGGCTCGGTTTGTGGAACAGCCGAGGCGTTGTGCTGCCCCCAGATGCGGCTCCCAACGAAGCTTGGGACTACTACTATCGGCACCAGGAGCGCATGGACCTGTTGTTGGTGGCGGCCTACACCACCTTCACTTCGGCGTCCGACGTGGTCCCCCAGGAGCTCTACGCGCTTCAACTCAGATGCTCAGCGGGTGACGCTGGGCAGCTGGGTTTGGGAGAGTTTTTCCACCAATGGCGCACATGGCTGCGTGCATGGGCAGCCGAGGGATCCTGCCACCTTTTGTCGAGCCGCACCTTTACCCAAGGGCTCCCAGGGGGCCTTGGCCAGCCTGGGGACAAGAAGGAGCTCGAGCACATCGGGCGCTTTGCGGCTGGCTGGAGAGCCATAGTTAATTCAGGCACTTTCCAGCTTGGGACAGCCTGCATCGACTGCGGGGATCCTACAAGGCGCGTCTGCTGGTCGTGCGCGTGGTGATGTGTAGTACCTGCTCCACTTGGACACAGCCATGCGGGCACTGTGTGTGTGTGGAGTACGTAGGAAGATGCTTTCGGAAGGTTGACATTATGACAAAGGAGGATCCTCTGGGTTGGCCGCAGCATCTTTTGCTCTCCGCACCTTATAGCGATACTGTTAGGGTGCAGTGCCATGGCATCAGGCGGCAAAGGCTACTACGCGGCGCAAGCAGCAGCCTCTTCCTCGTCAGGGGGTGGCCCTGCGGCAGGATGGAGGGCAGCCGACTCATTGCTGATGATTGCTGCGCAGAGGGCACGTCAGTGGAGGGAGTCATGGGCCTCTTGGACGACAACGACTTCACCTACGCCTACACTGACTATGACCAAGTAGTTGGGCTAGCCGGTCATCATGTCGCCGATGACTGGCTCCAGACGAGAGCAAGGGTAGAAGAAGAGCTCCTTGGAGCTGGGGCCAAAGTCGTAGAGGTCAACCCCAAGGGTTCAGTGACTCTCCGCCCTGTTCGCAGGACGATCTACAAGAAGAAGCCTTAAGGCCATCAACGTGGACAAGAACATCAGCGAGGCTGTTCAGAAGAGGGTCAATGGCCTCGTGTCTATGCTAATTGGTATGGGCTCCTACAAGCCTGCTGGCATCCTCACAGACGCTCTCAAGGCCGAATGGAAACAGACCTGCCGGAGGGTTGCCGAGAAGAAGGTTCAAGAAGCTGAGAAGGCCACCATCGACCGAGTGGTGAACACTTGGCTGGAGCTGAGAGCCTTTCTGGAGGGTCGGGGGCGACCCGCTCCTCCAGAGATGGTGGACTTGGACCACACTCAGGCACCAGCCACAGCACTCCAGGCCTTGAAGTGGATGAACAAGAACGCCAGCCAGGAGCTGGACCTGAGCAATCTGCAGGTGCCAACCACACCCAGGGCGACTGGGCAGCGTGGCCAAGCGCCGGTGGTGGAGCCCCCATTGGCGCAAGCATTGGAAGACCGCATTGTGGGAGGTGGGTAGTCCTCCTGGCCCCTTGGGTCATGGCGTTTGGCTGTTTCAATTATGCGCATATAGCGCGATCAGAACCTCGCCGCCTCACTGCAGCCTTCCTCCATTGCAGATGCCCCAAAGGCAAACTAGCGTTTGCCATCGCGGTGTCAGCCAGTTGGTGGGCAGTTCGAAAGGGCCTGGCTACGTTGCAGGTGCCGAGAATGCCAGCATTTCTCTCAATCGGGCGCCGGGAGCATTGGCTTGACATGGATCCTCGCGCAATGAGGGAATGGGCAATGGCGCCGCTGGCGGTGACTCTCGGATTGACGGAAGCGTTGCGAGCTGGACGACTGGGGTTACCAGTCAGAAAGCTTGCGACGGATGTCATGATCGAGAACAACAGCCTGCCGGCCAAAGCAGTTTACGTGGGACCAGGCAGCTTCCACCATCGCCTTTCCACTACCAAGTGGAGATCCCCTTGGACGCCGGGCCACAACTGCGAGGCTGGCGAATGGCCTGCCAGGTATATCGTCCACATCATGCGTTGCCAGAGTTGGCAGGGCTGGCGTTGGTCTGCGACTGTCCCATGGACCAGTTGTGTGAAGTCGACATTTTGATTGGGCTCTACTTTGATGCCACAGCACCTGATGGCAACCCAGCTAGCAGGGGTTCTGAGGGCAAGTGGAGCCGCACAGTCGCCTTGCTACAAGGGATCCAAGCGCTGCCAAAAGGCGTGGCCTTGCCCATGATGAGCCAGGAAGCCCTGGTGCTAGCATTCCGCAAATTGTTCCCAGAGCATCGGTTCCAGAACTACAAGTTCGCCATGGTGGAGGACCTCGTCAACAGCCCCCCATTTTGCTCTTACTCAGCCTGGCTTGCTGAGCGTGGAGAGGCCTGTGACGGGCCTTTGGTTCTTCACTTGGCAGCAGGAGCTGTGCGTCAGCTTGCCCGAATTGGAGACGGCTGCCAAGTATAGGAGCAATGACACATCGAGCAGCTTTGCCGTCACTGCTGCCCTTCAGACGCTCATTTTGGACGAGCACTGCAGGGAGTTCAACAACCTTTGCCTTACGAGGACTTACCATGCAGTGTCTGACCTCGACCTTGAGTACGTCGCTGATGCATACGCAGCTCCACGGATGCCACTGCAAGCATGGAGACAACGGGCTGTGGGCGCTTTGCGTGAGCTGAAGAGGCGCTGGGAGGGGGTGACCCTCCATTTGCACTCTTTTCAGGAGCCAGCAGTGCGCCAAGTGACGAGGCAACGGGACATCGGGTTCATCGCTTTGTTGATGATCTTCACCTCTTGGGCCGATACCAGCTTCCCCTACGGCCCTACGGGCTGGTCCGAGGGCTGCCAGCGGTGGGATATGCACCGTCGTATGGCGTCTTTCCTCAACAGCCAGCTGAGGTGATCAACATGGCAGACGTGTTGGAGGGATGGCAAGAACATAACCAGCACATCTTGAATCAGCTGAAGGCCGGCAAAGATGACGCCTTCTTGCTGCAGCAGTCTATGGAGGACTCCAAGAATGGCTTCTTCACCCCCCCTCTGCGGCGAGCAGAATTTCTCAAGCTCATTGGCAACAAGGCACATCGTTTGATCCCCCGGTGTGTCATCACTCAGAGTTCAGGGAAACGGAGAGTCATCGACAACGGCGACACAGATAGGCAGTCTGCCCTCTCATCTGACGCCAACAAGCTCACCTTGTGCAGCCCGGTGCGGCCGGCACAACATATCAGTTTGGTTATTCATCGCTGGTCTGAGCAAGAAGTCGCCGAGTTTTGTCTGAACGACGCCTGGAAGACAGGCCAAGAAGATCTACCTTCAGCCTACAGGTACTGCCCTATGTCACAGCAGGAGAGTTTAGGCTGTGTCGTTGTATGGTTCCATCATGAATGGCAGACCCCTGCATATGCAGGCCTCCTTTTTGGGCTTCCGCTGGCCGGGCCGTCACTTCCTTTAACAGAATTTCCCGACTGTTGGAGGCATTGACCCGGCGATTTTGCCAAGTTTTGACATCCCTGTATTTTGATGATGCAACATCACAGATGTACGTTCAGCCAAAGGTTCAGGCCAATGGGCGATGAACCAACTCTGTCTGATGATTGGATCCCCCTTTGCCGAAGACAAGAAGCAGACCATGCAGAGCACAGGCACTTTCTTGGGATTGACCCATGATCTCAGCATATCTCAGCTGTATCAACAAGACAGGCCATGTTCGTTTTTGGGCGCGCGACAGACTCCATGAAAAAGTTCGTGACATCTTGGCCACAGCACGGAAAACTGGCCACTTTAGTCGAGGCACAGCCTCCAAGCTCTACGGTCTGGCCAATTTCTTGGAACAAGGCATTTATGGCCGCATGGCCGCGTGGGGTATGGCGGCCTTATGGCAATCAAGGCACGTCAAGATGAAAACACCACGGCCATGACCCCGGAGATTGAATCTTGCTTCGAGGTGATCGAAGCTGTGACGCGCTTTCAGCCAAAACGTGAATTTCCCGTTCTCCATATGGAGCACCTTCGATTTTTGGCGGCATCAGATGCGGCAGTCGAAGCAGACAATCCAAGATCAGGCGGCTTCCACCTCAGCTGGTTCCAACCTGACCGTCTCAGTTTTGTAGCAACCAATTGCGCAGAGTTCCAAAGCTTATGGCAGCCTGCAGAGACTCATATCGCCCAGCTGGAACTCTCTATAGTGCTCTACGCCCTGGTCGAGCGCCCTGACCTCTTTCGACATCGACATGGCCTTTGGTTCCTTGACAATGTCGCCGCAGCAGTTATGACCTTAGTGAGAGGGCGCTCTAGCAATGCAGACTTAGCCCTGTTTGCACTGCGAGCCCAGGGTTACTGGGAGTACGTCCAGAGCAAAAGCAACTGGGCCGATGACATCAGTCGACTGGGTGTCAGTGATCCTTGGTGGCGCTGCCATGGATTCGAGTTTTATTCGTCGTACCTCCCTACCATCTTTTTCCAACTGCCCTTCGTTGCAGTCATCCTCACCTTTGAGTTCCTTTAGTGCTTTGGGAGTTTAGTGCATTGGGCGATACCTGCAAGAGCAGGTTCCGACCTGGAGGAACCAGGTAGCTGACCAGTGGCGAAACTGGTCTGAGGCTATGTACGTGTCACATAGTGACTACCCAAAGCAAACCTGAGGATTGCAGGTGAAACAGACTTAACGTTGGCAGAGCTGTGAAAAAGAGAGACGCGAGTGTGCGAGTAGTACGAGGTTTATACGGCACTTTAAGATGTATATAGTTAGATATGCACATTTTTCTTTTATACTTTTAAACTTTAAACGTTTTTTGTCGTGCCGTTATTGCTCTTCTCGGTGACAGTGTGCCATAAGTGTATTTACTCGACTTGAGGCTGGTGGTCTCTCAAGTGAAAACTTGGGACACGACGCGGGTGCTGCACCTTTGCGTGTGCCTCAGGCTTTCTTCAGAGGCAGTGAACCAACTGAAGATTACTTTGCCACAGATAGACTTGAAAGACCCGTTCGGCATGGCTGTTTGGCTCGGTCCAATGCTGTTCTCCCAGAATGGTGCTCTGGGTTGATGAGGCGGGCATTTTTGAAGTGTTTTTCAACCGGTTTCTGTTTGTCAGTGGAATTGTGCAAGGGGGTCCTCGTGTCTTGGCTGCGTGCAGTCATCGTTTGCGTGGGTTTCCTTGTTGTTTGCATAGCAGCTACCACATGGGTAGGGCACACGCATGCAGTCATCAGTTTTTGTGGCTGCTTCTTAGCACGATCTTGCTGCTGCGTGGTCACTTTCTGCTCAAGTAGTACCTCACAAGTTTCAAACTAAATAGGTCTTGTGGCGACAAACTGCCAACGAGACATTCGCCAAATCATGGCAAGCAAGAATCATTCCGAGGAGCCAAGCCTTTGGAACGACGAAGATGACAGCGCCAGGGTTGGTAGGTTCTTTGCGCAAATGAAACTCAAGTGGGATTCATTCCTTGCAGACAAGCTTGGCCAGAAAGATCAGCTTTCGCAAGAGAGTCAAAAGATGAAAGAAATAGCTGCCATCATGCGGACTTTCGACAACGGCGTAGTTGAGGAGGAGGAGGAGGACGTAGACAAGATCTGGGTGGACAGTGCTGCCTTTGACATTGTCATCAGCTGCATTATCGTGCTCAATGCCTTTGTCATCGGATTAGAGACTGATGTAAGGCGTGCATCGCGAGAGCGAGATGCAGGTTGGATAGTGGCTGAAGTCTTCTTCCTCTTGTGCTTCTTGGGCGAGGTTGGCTTGAAGATGTACTACCACACCTGGCGGTGGGCCTTCAACTCGTTTTCCAACATGCTTACAATTTTCATTTGTTTCATGGCATTCATCGATTGCACCATTTTGAATCCCATTGGGGTTAGCGGAGTCCTTCGCATGTTTTCGATGTTTCGAATTGTGGGCATCTCGCGCCTCTACAAGCTCATCAAACGATACCGTCGATTGGATGAACTACGACTTTTATTGCAGAGTCTGAAGGACTCAATGCAAACTTTGTTCTGGACAGTTGTTTTGCTCGTTGTGGTTCTGTACATTGCGGCGGTGATTCTAACACAGCAGATTGGACACAATGTGGAGATCTACGGGAACTATCGCAAGCTTAGCGGTGGTTGGGATCATGAAGAGCTCTTCGGCACAGTAGGTCGCTCCATGTTCACGCTGATGCAGGTCATGACTCTGGACAGTTGGCTTAGCAAGGCGAGCTATGGCGAGCTGCATGATGGAAACGGTCCCAAATCCTGAGAATATCTAAGAATTGTATGGAGCGGTGCGCGCTTGAAAATCCAAGAATGAAACAATATAAAACATGCGTAATTGGAAGGGTCTTCTATGTCATGCATCCCCAACTGATTGAAGCGGCTCGCTTGTGCTCGAGTTTGATTTTGAGCGTTTGGCACGGGTGCGATAACACGTGTGACAGTCTTGTGTCAGTTTATCCTCCTCATTGCCAAAGCTCAATGCTTGTACCCAAACTCACTTGTTTGTCAAGGACAGCAGGATGTCTTGCAGAGATCGTGCATCTGCGGGTCCTTTCTTCCGAACTTATACTGTTTGCGCCTGTAGTGGGTGATAGGTTTGGTCAACGCTGGGCCAGGGCGTTTTGGTTTGTAAGCATAATGTGAAAGTTCTGCTTTGGTTCGCACCATGTGGCCAGAATTGATGTGTAGGCAATGTTTGTAATTAATTATATAGTTAGGTCTGGGATGTGTCAGTACGGTACAGTTAGGGACGCGTCTGTCTCTACCAAGTTTCCTTGTCATTAGGGCGCTGGCTTGCCTCTTAGTCAATTCTGTTTGGCCTTTTTCATTTTTTTCCCATTGATGCTACCACCTTTCCCCCCATGGAATATATGGAATCCAACATGTTTTTTTTCACATATTATGTGTGGAAATATTTAAGAAATATGCAGTGCATGCACCCTTTTTTTCCAGATCCCTTTGTACCTCCACTGAATCTAGCTTTGAAAGCACCTCATGAACGTACGTTAGTCCATTATTGTTCCACTCCCCATGATTGACTCTTTGTTCATGCATCGGCTACTGCCGGGGCCCTTACTCCTTGTCAAGATCTATTCCTGTCTCCGAATGTGTGTGTGTGTTTGTTTGCCGTTGTCCCCTTTTTGTGCTTTTGTTTGCCCTGTTGTCTTCACATGTGTTTTCCATGACATTGGTACCAAGGAAGCGAGTCTTTAATTGCCTCGAACATTGTCCAACTGTCTTTAAGCCTGTTTTTCTCGCGGGACTAATGGGCTACATATGGCTTACGTTCTAGTGGTGTTTCTTGAGATGCCGTCTTGTTCTGCTTGTCCTTTGTTTTCAATCCTCTTTGGCTATGTTGCTGTCTTGGGATGCCTGTTGTCTCAAACTCTCTTTGGCTCAACTCGGGCTCTGTTCTTGCGTTCTTTGCCTTAGCTTCTTGATGATGTCAGCTGTTTGACACGTCTCTCTGACTGTCTCCTATTTGTTTACCAAAGTCCTGTAAAGTCCTGCGCATATCTTGCATTGTCTCCGGATGGTCTCTGGCTATTGCTGCCGTGGGCACCCAGTTCATTTCCATGCGTTTCTCGCTTGTTTCCTGCTCATCTCTTACGTTCCTTTCCATCTTGTCAAGTTTCATCAAGTTCCTCCATCCTTTTCCCACTCGTATTGTTTCCCATTTCTTTCCCACATCTCAGCTGCATCGCTACCTGCGGCGTCCCAGTTTGTACGGTTTGGGTGGTTTGCGGCTTGTCTCCCATTTGTTTGTGCTTGTTGTCTCATATTGTCTCCTACTTCCATGCTTCCATTGCTTCCTTGGGGAGCCACAGGCCCCTTTGCCGTACTGCTTTCATGTCCTTTCCACTCCTGCTGTAAGAATTGCTTTGGCCGCTCCCTTGTTGAGCCTTGTAAGTTTCGTTTCTTGCCTAACATGCTTACAAAATCTTACAAAGCAGTTTTTCTTGTCGGTGCGGCATGACCGAATGCAACCGAACCATCCGCCATCTTTAGAAGAATTTGGCCACAGTCCATGGGGATTTCAAACGGCCATGGTGTATATAATAGATTCGAATCAGATTTATCTCATAGCAGGTGGTGCGGCATGTGGCTGTCAATCAGTGGTACATGATTGCCTTCTTTTGCGCGTTCCTCCTCATCACCACATTTGGAATCATGAACATCTTGGTCAGCGTCATCGTAGAGCAAACCTTGGCAGCCTCACTGCAGAACAAGCAACGACTGAAGGTTCGCGAAGAGAAGGCTCAACGTGCAGAATTGGATAGCATCAAGGAGATTTTCTTGATCTCAGACACCGATGGCAGCAACAGTCTTGACAAGGAAGAGTTTCTGGCAGCAGTGAAGAACCCGGAGGTGCAATGGCGAATGAAGATGCTAGAGCTTCCGGTCGCTGAAACAGTGAAGCTGTTCGGCGTTTTGGACGGAGATGGCTCCCAGACCTTAAGCTACACGGACTTCATCCAAGGCTGTGCCAAGTTGAAGGGTCATGCCATGAGCAAGGACATGCTGGCAGTCATGGCCCAGGCAGCGGGGTTAGAGCATCAGAAAATATCAGAATGCAATGCCACTTTGTAGCGCATAGTGGGCAAGATTTATTCAGAAGCATTGGTCACAATCGTAGAATCTGTTAGGTTCAGGTTTTCATGGCTTCGCAACCAAAGGTCATGGACATTCATGGGCATCCACACTCGATGTCAATCTCGTCAATGCCAAATGAAAGATGCATCAGCAATCTTGAATATCGAAAGCATACTTCGCAAAGTTCAGGCCAATGTTGTCCTCAATTGACACTCTTTGTGGGCTATGGCACAAGTTTGCCCAACTTCGCGGCATGCCCCAGTTGCGCCATGCTATGCCCACTTTGGGCCCAAGCTGGCCCCTAGCGCGAAAAACTAAGTTTGAAGTTGGGCCTGGGGACCCAAGGTTCGTGTTGAGGTCACGCGGGGATCATGTCGCTCCTGAAGCACGTTTTGCATCGGTTTTGCCTTTAAACCCTTTTCACGTTCTCCCAAGATCTCTCTGAAAGGGCTTCCCCAAAGGATCTGCTGCAAGGACCCTGAAAAATTCTCCATACATAAGAACGTCGTGCAAGATCTCTATGGAAGGACGGCCTATGTCAGAGTATCTCTCTGCAAGATACTTTTTTTTTACCATGTTTTACTCTTTTTCGAGCCCTGGGATCTCAGCAAGGATCCCTGTGCGAGGACCTTTCGGAATCTTCCGGACGGAACACACACACACACAAGGATCCCTACAAGATTTTCTGGTTCAAGACCCTCTTCAATGATCTCTTGACAAGGGCCCCACAGGAACCTGCAGGATCCCTAAAGGAGAACTCTTGCAAAGATCTCTGGAAGATGATATGCTTGCAAAAGGATCTCTTGAAGGACCTCCGCATAAGGAAACTGTAGAGGATTAAGACATCCTTACCCAATGACATCTAAACAAGGCCCCTGCAGAATATCTACAAGGTGTGCCTGCCGCGTTTTGGGAATGTTGTCCGATCGCTTGCGCCTGTCACGCGAAGTAAAACCCTGGCCCACCAAAAGTTCAGAATCTATTTCAGTCGCCACGCGAGACGTACATAGCTGAAAAAAGGGAATTTGCGCGACCAGAATGGCGTAAAGCCCGCAGCAGCAGATGCGAACTCTCAATCAATCCCGGCCCGTACACCTACAGTAAGAGCCCTGCTGTGGACTCAATGTTTGAGGAAAAGCTGGCAAAAGCATACAAAAGTGCGCGCGCGCGCCACGTTACGCTCATGCAAATCTTACATGCAGTATTCGAGCTACAAGAAACTTGTTTTGCACCCCCCCTTCAAAACATGTTCTCTCTCACCAAGAGCTTTGATTGGAAACCACATGCTTCATCACCAGAAAACTTGCAAACGCTGCGCCATGTTAGGCCCAAGCTAGACCAACAGTTGCGGCTATGTTGTGAACCTTTGCCCATCGGAACCCTCAAATGATCCCATTCCATCCATGTGTTACATTACAAGCATGCACATAATTATAATGCATTGGGTGTTCCCAAGCAAATACGAAGTAATTAGTCCAAGGAGAAAAAGAGGCTTCCGTAGCCAAAGCTAGCCGAGCTTCTGACAATGCGGGCGGATTCACACAACACATCGAATTACGCTTCGCACTGATGGCGTGTTTTTCGAAGTGGTTGAATATGGTAGAATATGGTGATTACGTCATCAAAGTTGGCATGCTCCCTTCAGGCAGATGCTCTTGCAACCAAGATGGACTTGATGGATGATTCTCTTGCAGAAAGTGAGCGAATGGTTGCAGGGCTTGATGAGATCTCGCTACGCATTGCTCGGCGCTTTGATTCTGCCATTTTGGGTTCACGCCGCAGAATGGCACACGCAGCCGGCGGGTCCAAGCCAATCATCCCACCAAAGCGGGATGGCCCATCAGGCGACAATGTGCCCCTTTCCGTAGGCAACCGCCCAAACCTACCACCCTTCCCGGATCTTTTGCGTTGAGGCCCCCAACATCTGAGAAGTCGTTCGTTTCACTATCTTCTGTGTCACCGAGGCCCTTTTCTTGCGAAGCTTCTGCGGCCACCTGTTTTTGTATTTATCCAGTCTTCCCAGAATGGAGAAGCAGTGCATGCCATCACTTCCTGACAGAACAGACCTGTGCAACTAGAATAAACAAGAGCAGTGGCTTGCGCCGCAGCTGAATGAAGCAGAATTGGAACATGACTGTTTGCGCTGCATTTTTTTTTGCATGTGCCACTCGACAGCTGCGGGTCCTGCTGCAGGATATGGATCCTCCACGGAGATTTTCACATTCCAAGGTATTCCAAGAGTTTTGCCACATTGCGTTATTGCGGAGTAGTTACTTAGTTTCTCGCAACGCGCGGCCGTCCGCAAGCTGCATGAAACATCAGAAAGAAGCACTGCCAGAAAGATCAGAAAGTATGGAATTGTGATGAATTGTGAGGGTTCTGCTCCTTGAAAGTTTGCATAAGTTTGCTATGTGGACCCGCCCGCGCTTCAGATTCTTTTCTCTCTCGGTCAAAGCTGATCAAATTTGAAGGAGTTAAAAGGATTCGTTAGGTTGCTGGGATGGTGTAGCACACTGTAAAACCTCTACTTCTAGAGGCGCATTGTATAGAGCACGCTTGCAAGTTTCACCATTGAGCAGGCCAGAGTGATTCAAAAGGCCCAGGCGGCTGATTGAAGCTGGGGGCTTGCTCCCTCATCCTTTAAAATCCATCTGCTAGGCGGTATCATGTTATTGTTGGGTTGCGTGAGGGTGAAGGTTCTGCTTCGCTTTTGCTTTCCAGTCGCGTCCTCACACACTTCGGCCCACTTGACCATTCTTTGCTCCAGCCAGCAGCCCGCCAGAGCACATGCAAGTGAAAACTACAATGTATACATTGTTAATGTTTTAAACACTTGTGATGCATTTCTCATGATCGCATCTGTTCTCAGGATTGATCTACAGAGCTGCTGCGATCCAAAAGTCAGGTTGGAGGCGGCCGATGGCTTGAGCTGCGTATAAATGGTGCACGCTGCAGCCTCGAACCTATGTAAAGCATTTTTGGGTTGTTTTCTGTGCCGATCCGAGTTCCGTGGTGCTTGACATGTAGTAGTAGTAGTAGTAGTAGTAGTAGTAGCAGCAGGAGTAGTAGTAGTAGTAGTATATAGTAGTATATAGTAGTATATAGTAGTATATAGTAGTATATAGTAGTATATAGTAGTATATAGTAGTATATAGTAGTATATAGTAGTATATAGTAGTATATA
>Ga0126342_10014638_pt1 | contig 13826 bp, 13 predicted proteins | sample Cyp1metagenome_FD_92528 | JGI IMG/M metagenome (GOLD analysis project Ga0126342, IMG submission 92528) | Coral microbial communities from Lord Howe Island, Old Settlement Bay, Australia - Cyphastrea 1 metagenome | ecosystem: Host-associated > Invertebrates > Cnidaria > Coral ...
ATTAAAGGTAAACCCAGGGTTTATATAGCAAACCCGATGTTTAAGTCCATGTCATGGGTAAACCCAAGGTATCATAATGAACCCGTCAAATTCTTAGGGTTTGGATGCTTAGGGTATATATATTTGAATGGCAGATTTAGCTTAGATTCCCGGAAACCAGGCATCCAACTGCTTTGAGTAAGTCAGAAATTGGATTATCAATTTGGGCTTCTATGACTATGGCCTAAGACCCTGGGAGCTCGTAGTTCACATCAAAGTAGCTGGTAATTCTTAAATGGATGTTCATCCACAACAGTAAAATCCCATATAGATTTGGAGCGCCATAGCGACCTCGTTTCGATCCACAGATCCAGATCACTTTTCTAGCAGCAAGTCGCTCCTTTATGGGACGATCCCCCAAATACTTCTCATGGGAATTACGATCCAGTAAACTAACCTAGCTTTTGCATGCTTTGGACATTTTTTTATATAGGATTTACCTATTCAAAATTAGCCTATATACCCGCGGGTAACTAGGCGCGGCCATTGACAATCCACCATTTATCGATGATTTTCCCAGCTATAAACTGCCATGGCTAGTTCGGGGATTTTCCAGCCAGCCACTTTTGATGACACCGAAGGGTATCTAACCATAGAGATCCTTCAAGAAATCACCATCCATCCGTGAGGTTTTTGACTGCCGGAGTGACGCAGAGCAAATTCTGTCAGATGGAAATGCGCTGGGCGATTCAGGCGGACAAGAACATTATCATGGTGTCTGAAACAGCTGCTTGACCTGCGTTGAGTATGGTGAAACATGTAAAATTGGCGTCCAACATGTTGTTGCGAAACAATTTTTCAAAATATGCCGAGAAAGTCCATTCAGGAAAGTATGGTCCAAGAATATATTTTACACGTGATGTACCTTACCGGCCCCTTAAAAGAAGTTGTGCATTTAGGATGTTATGAAACATGGCGATGGCATATTCCCAATGCTCCCGAAACCAAGCAAAGTCACCCTGTATAGAGTTTGTACAAAAATATACCAGGACCAGAACCATGGATGACATGGAATGTGATATCAGCAAGAACAGTGAGGGTCGCAGGGCTTGTAGACATCATTGGAGCGTTTAAGCGGCAAACATTGTAACATGGTGTGATCTAGCTATCAGCATTTATCGGGTTTAAAAGTGGTATTATGGGTCTGGATCAATTTATGCAGAACTACACATACACATTGTATGTTTTTTTGGTGGGTGGTATATAAAACAGTTTTGACGACTCTACACCCAAAACAGGGCTTGTCTGTCTCAAAACAGGGTACCCAAACATCCAGTGGTTCATTTCTTCATTTGCCCACTAATTTTTAGCAATTTTGGAGGGTCGAGAAAGATACGGTGGATGGCATTTTGAGACACAGCCATACCATGACCTAAGATGACCTAAAATTATAGGGCAACAGGGAGCAATCCTCCCAGGTTTTCCGCAAAAGCCTAGGATGAACGACACGGGAAGCCGGATGTGGCAGAGTTGATTGAGAAGTGTCCGGAGGACAGGGCTCGGTTTTTTTTGTCGACATATGTTTGGATCGCTCGAATCAATCAATAGGATTCAATAGGCTGATAGCCACAAGGAGGGAAAGTCTGTGGTTGAGGTTTTGCATCAGCCAGGTGTTTACCCGATCTATCAAGTCTGAGGTGTTTTCAAGCCTGTCAATCCATATCAGGTGGGGCAGTGATTCCCAGGCTGAGTCAAGCACTTAATTCTCGTGTTTTTTGGTGTTTTTTTGACCCTTGGAGGATTTGAAGTATCTTTTTGAAGACCATGTGGTGATTCCTTGGCACCGCGACCCGGAGCTTCAATCTGTGTGCGTTACCAAGATCCTGAAGAAGTGTCTCTTGGAAAATGGGGAGTCGCCTGAAAAAATGAAAACCACGGCTGGCAACTCCACCATTTACCCTGGTAAACGTTTACATAACTATGGAAAATCACCATGCTATTAATGGGTAAATCCGCTATACTTCACCATTTTCAGTAGCTATGTAACAGTCATTACCAGAGGCTAGATCATTTTCCCAGGCAACCTTTAGTTGGGGGATTCCCAGCCACGGACACCGGAGAGTAGCTTCGACAAAATATAAGATTGGTTGGTGGGTTTCAAACATGAGTTTTATTTTTCAGATATTTGAAACCATATTTGGTGTTTCTATATATATATATGGTTTATAAATTTTGTGAGTCATGATCCCAACTGAAGGGTTGTCCATCATTTTTCAGAGGGGTAGGTCAACCACCAACAAGGAGGGATTGTCCGATTGATCAAGCCAAAGGACCAATTGGCTCAATTGTGCACTAAAAAAATCTCAACACTGAGCAAAACCCTAAGCGGCGCTTGTCGGTTGTTGTTTCTGAAAAACTTACTAACAGCTCGATGTTTTTCGCGCGTTGTAATCCCAAGGATATTTGATCTTGCGCGAGAAATACGCCAACTACTCACAATAAATTTCAGCATGAGATCCATCATCCTAGTTTTTAACCCTAATGAAAAGGCTACATCAACAAACAGATCTATTTTTCTTCAAGCTCCAACCAAAAACAAGATCTCCAACGAGTTAGCCAACTTCAATGATACCCGGTATCACCCGGTCACCCATGGTCTTTCTGTAGGTATCTTTGAAGTGGACATTGAACGCCAATCCGTGAGTGATCGGCTTCATCGTCCTTGATGTTTTGCAACAATGATGAGCTGATAAGTTTGGCGAGCTCGGACCTCCAAGCGGTGGAAGTCATCGATCCGAGCTTCATCTGTTTCACGAGTTTATGGGGTATCGCCCTTCCAGGAGCTGTACGTTGGCAGAGATGGTCATGGGATATATAATGGGATATATTCTGATATACATATACATTTAATAATATAGGGATTAGATGCATGTTTTCATCTTATATATTGGGATATGATGTGTTGGAGGTTAGAGTCGGATAGGAAGATAGATTTTGGATGAACTCTTGGTAGACTACTGTTCTATTTTTGTTAGGGGTTACTACAAGATGGGGATAAGTCAAGTCATTGGGTGCCCCCAAAATGGACTGGTTGGAGATTGTTTCAGATCTTCTGTGAAGCAAGGCCAAAAATCTGTTGGTCCCAAGTACGCGTTCCAAGCCTTGACCTGTCCCAGCCGGATGAGTTTCGGATATATTCAGTGAGCAATCCACCGCCCGTCCTCGCTAGAGATTTTCACAAGCCAGTGTGTCAACCAGCCATGAAAAACGGGTGATGACACAACGGTTTTTCATACCCATTTGGTAATCAAACATATCAATGGACAAAAAATATACGGATATTCTGTTCGATGAAAATCCCAGCTACAGGATTTTGAATTGCCATCTTTGATGACCGGGAGGTAAAGCTAGGTCGATGGTTGGGGGAAAGACGGTAAAACCGATGGAACCCTTGTGAATATTTCCCTTACACCTTCCTTTCTTCTCAAGATTTGATCTTAGATTTCCCTGCAGCATCTTAAACCCATGCCCCCGAAAAAACAGTGCTTTCCACAATTGGTTTTACACCTTAGCTTTCCATCAGACAGGAGCTGGTTCGTGCACAAGGAGATGGGCCATCCTGGTGACTTTCCTGGTGCTGGCCTGCGGGGCTCTTTGCTTCAGTCGATTTTTCCACCCAACGGGGCCCAGCTGGTTAGACTCCTGGACCTTGCTGCAGAATGTGGCGGCGCATCCCATGGTCTTCATCCTACTTCAGGCCGAAACGTTTCGTGGGAAGCCTTAAAAAACGGGATATAAATGGACATAACATCCCGTGATTACTACTCTTGATATTTTTTGATGTTTTTTGATTATCATAGTATATGAACTGGGAATCACTCCAGAAGAACTTGATTATTTTTCCTATGCTCAGGTGCTTCTACGCATCCTGCGTTCTGAGCTGATTCTCGATTTGTTGGAGCATCACATCGACTGCTCAAAGGCGGACGTGTTGAGATGGTGTTTTTTCGATAAATCCACCGTTTGGGGAATCTATTAAAGTAACATAGATGTGGAAAACCCATGTGGAAACCGAAGATCTACAATTGGTGGGTTTTCCACGTCATATAGCAGTTTTACAGGAGGGTACCTTTTTTGTTGGTTATTTTTGATTATTTTGGACCATTAAGCAAATCCAAGAGGCTCAAGCGGCAAGCTTGCGCTTCAGAACGAAGTTCCAATGCATCTGCGTTTGGTTCCTGACTCTTTTGGTGTCAGCTGCTACCTGGTGGGGATATTTACCAGGTTTTTTGCATCCCGACTATATCGGGGCGCTTGGGAATGAACTGCCAGATCACCGCTTCTTTTTTGGCCTTTCACATTCCTTTGCCTACGCCTTCGTGCTGCCAATTATGTATGGCAGTGGCCTATCGGCTGTGATGATCTTGCTGCTGATCCAAGAATTGTGTTTTATGGGCTTCACCACCAACCTGCAACGACTGAATTCCGACCTCAGCCGCTTGGGTGTGCCTGCAGCAGTTGCCTCCGCATCTGCTTTCCGCGTCGAAGAAGGAGACCTTGCACGCTTCAAAGTGGGCTTTCTGAAGACATGGCAACTACAGAAAGAGATCCAGCGACGGATTGCCATCTCGTACTTTGGCTTGGGCCTACTCTTTTTTTACCCCGCCGGATGGTGAGAAACTCACATATTCTAAAACTGGAAGGTTTCCTAAAGTTGGTGTACCCCAAATCATCCAAGTCATTAGAGCAGTTTAGTACTGAAACAACCATGGTGACTCGGGGATCCCCCATTTCCCGACTCTTGTCCTGGGAAGTCTGCCAAAAACGGCGGCAACTTTTTCGCCAAGTATAGAATGCTTAAATGATTGAATGTATTGTGAGGTAAACAGATTATATATATCATATTACATGCATATATACATGTATATAGTATTGCAAAGAGATAATTACAATGACAATTATTTAAGATTATATAAAATTATTCAAATATATATATATATGATTTATATAGTAATATATATTTATATATATACATAAATGTAAATATGTTGTTTACTTTATATGACATATATAACATATATAACACATATATAACATATTTTAAATAATATATATATATATATATAACATATAAATGTATAACATGTAGCACACACATATATATATATATATATATATAACATTCATAATTTTTATAACATATATATATAACACAAATATATATCTTTTGTATATCATTTCATATGTATTTAACAGACATACATATATATAACACATATATATAACTCTCACATATATCAATATATACATAATATATTGATATATGTGCAACACGTAATATTTATACGAAGCACATTTACATATATATATATATATATATGTATATATATATATATATACATCATATGTTTTATATTTATATAACGCACATATATAAACATATATGTATACACAACACACTCATATATATTTATAACATATACATTTAAATATGTGTACCATATACAAAACATATTTTATATATAGCATAAATAACATGTATAACACATATAACAGATATAACTTTACATAGCATATATAACATATGTACAACATATTGACCATGTATATTTTTTAAATACAACATATAAACCATATGTATAACATATATAACATACATATAATATATGTAAATACCATAAAATTGTATTTATATATATACACCATATGTATATACAAATATAATACATGTATATACTTACAATTATGCACACTGGCTGTGACGAAAAAGGAAATCTTCCAGGTCGGACAAAATCCTGGCTGCCCCATCAACGTTGATGGTTTCTTTGTTTTTTATTGGGTACCCACAAACATTAAATCCATTAATTCAGTAATCAGTTAATTCGGGTCCCAAACAAAAATTTCTTAAAGTGATTTCATTAATTTTCATCAAATTCATTAATTAGTGAAATTCATTTATATAATTCATTAACCCCCTGGTAAATTAACAGTTCGACCCTGAAAATCACCAATGATGAAAGTAGAAACTAGTCTTCCAACAACCGTTTGCCAGGGTCTATGTTAATTTACTGGAGGGTATGTAATTCAATATAATTCATGATCGCCTTTTTACTTGGTATGTTTAAATGCTAGTTAAACTTGCCATAGAATGGCTGCCTTTTCCCCCTTTTTTCATACAGCCCTTAAATGCTGCCATATATTTCCAGGTACCCATGAATTGTCGTGATGCACATAGCTATGAACTACTATTAATCACTATGTCTTGCTCATAGAACCCGCCATTGTTGATTATATACCATGAATATCGCATTAATATCCACGTTCATATCCATTAATACCCCAGAAATGGTGCCATTTATATCTTCTTGAACAATTACACACATGGATGATTATTGTTAGTATTCCTCTTATATATATATTTTGTATATAGATATATATATATATTATATCTTATATACATATATGAATATATCCCACTCATATTTTCTTAACTGGTGCTATTTCTTTATTTCCAAAACGCCGTGCTCACGTGTCGCGTAAGGTATTTGCTCTTCTGGCTGTGCCAAGTTGCGGCATTGCCTTGGTCCGTGATGAATTTATCAAAAGGTGCGGGGGGAAAACACGGCAAATCCACAAGAATGGTATGTATAATGGTTATTAAATATAATAGAATGGTATTCAGAATTATAATGGTACGACACTTTATGTAATGTTAAGGTCATTTAATAATATTATTGTTAAGTCTGGTGTTTATATATATAGCAGTATGCTAATATATATATAAATATATTTATATATATAATCTTTAACGGGAAAACATGTGTTTTTAACCTTCTGCTGTAGTTTGAGTAGAGCGACAATAGTCCTCATTCTGCTGGCTTATACCACTAATTTATGGTAAGATTGGGGTGGTTTACTATTGCTTTACTCGCATTAATATGAAATCGTAATTGATATGTGAGGTATAAAGTTATAGTAGTGAATTTTTTAACGTATAATGCTTCGGTAACGAACATAAGTATGGTCTTATGATAACAATATCAAGATTAAACCACAGACTGATCTTGGAATATGATGGTAATTCAATCGGTTTTGTATAGAAAGATACACATTTCCATTACAGGATGCACATCAGCATTGATTATGTAACATATCTGATGTTCCCACCTCATGTATCTGCAAAGATACACACATTTGGGTTTCATGGTATGTACTGTAATCAGACCAGCGTTTCCAGATGTGGTTTCTGATTTCCACTGTAAGCAGGGACAGGTATTGGAGTATTAATTTACTTAAGCAAGGTTATTAACATATAGTAAAGACTTCTTTTATATCATCAATAAAAAAAAGTTGAAATTAGTTCTCATTCATTAACATATTACCTTTCTGCTGTTACAGTAGTTAATGTTGATTAGGTCTTGGGTGAGTCAGTCACGGTCTGTGTTTAGTTGTGGTAAAAACAAATTCATACTAATCAATGTTAAATATGCTTCGGTAAATGTATAGATTCATTTTGCTAACAATGTATTGTATCAGGTATGACTTATTTTACTTTGCTATGTGTCTCTAATTTGGCAGTATACATATGTACCCATATGTAAATATATAGAGAGAGAGAGAGACGTTGATGGCCATGTAAAACATGACGTCTTAAGCCCATGTTTTCGGCCTGTTCCCCAGGTTTCGGCCCTGACTTTTCGGACGAACGTCTGAATTTGTTGAAGAAATACGATCATTTGCTGGTTCGTCTGTTGGCTTTGCTGGTGGCCTCCCCTTGGTTTGGTCTGCCTACCTGGATCTTCGCGCTATATCCCTGGCTGCCCATGTATCATCACTGGCATTTCTTTCATCTCACACGACAGCTCCTGGATGGAAACAAGTGAGGATGTCGGGTTTAAAGTTTTCATCTCACTGTAGGTACCCTCTGGTAATTTAACATAGCTATTGAAAATGACCATTTATAGGTGATTTACCCATTAAAAATGGTGATTCTCCATAGCTATGTTAAATCACCAGAGGGTAATAGCTATGTAGTTGCATATGCTTGTTTTTTCTGGAGGATTTTGGCCAATTTTTGGCCACCCGCAGTCTGGCGACCCCTCAACCATGATGAGGCTTGTTGACGAGCTCATTAACCACCAATTATTAACAACCAACATGTATTACATTGAGTATTAACTGGTTATAACCAAAAATTATAGTTTATTAACAACCAAAGTCACCAATTATTAACACAAACTTCTCAACCATCTCTGATTTGGGGGGGTGACTTTTGGGTGGTGGTTGAACCTCCATGTTTTCAGGTTGTGAAGATGCCCTGAGACCAATTTTGTGGTTGGAAGAGCAGTTGATTCTTCGGAAGGAAGCCATTTATGTATATAAGAGTATCCGATTAAAAAGCTGCAAAAACCGACAGACTCTAACCAGATCATCTTGAATTATCTTGGATGATTTACATGAATTTACATGTGGGATGGATGATGACATGAGATCGGCAGCCGCCAACTTCAGGTTGATCTTTACGAAGACACAGGTTGAGGTGGCCTTTCGCAGTTTCCTCCGTGAGTTTGACTTATACGTCACTGGGGCCACAGTGAAATTGTCGACATGAATCCTACGGGTTGATAGCTCCATTCAATATTCTTCAACGTGTAGATGTAGATGCGTATTCAGACTATTCATACACCACTTATTTTTTCAAAATGGGAATAAGTGAGGGAGATCATATATATATATATATATGATATATATATATATATATATCATATATATATATATATATATATTTATTTACATATATATATATATATGTAGATACATGTACATACTGTCGGGTATATAACAAGGTATAAATAGGGGATTTTCAGACTTTTCACCAGGCGAGGTTGCTGGATGGCTGGCACCTTATGTAGCGCTTGAATGAATTGCATCCACACGCACATGCATGCACACACATACAGTATATATATATACACGCATACACACATATGGTTCTCTCTCTCTATATATATGATGATTATCTCTATAAATAGATGATAACATATGATAACATATGATGATGATGATGATGATGATAACATATGATGATGATGATGATGATGATGATGATGATGATGAACATGAACATGATGATGATGGTGATGATGGTGATGATGATGACGATGATGATGATGATGATGATGATGATTTTTCTCTGCAATGATAACAATAGTAAGAACAATAGTAACCAATGATAATTAAACATGATTTGACATAAAAATAATATGTATCTATACCATAATTTGGGTATTCTGTCACTGTCGCCGCCCCGAGTTCAGTGCTTATGCCCTTCATGCCACACCTGCGACGCTGATGGTCTACGTACCCATCCTGTTGGTGAACACCTTGGGGAATGTCGCGGACAAAGTTCGGCTCCTCACCGCTCTTTGATGCGTTTCACCTGGAAAAATCGGGTTTAGAGCTGAAGATTGCGGACCTATGGAAATAACATGGATACATCGTTTTATGTGAATGAACATGTTTCATGGGATACATAATTGATATAGTGAGTGTGGGAGACAACCGATATGATTTTTGGGTTTGGACCTGAAAAATCAAGGATGGGCCCGCTTATGGCAACCCTCTAAGAGTGGACTTGCGGTGCACAATTTTCAGAGAAACCCAAATGAATTAGAGGAAGGATGCCTTCGGATTTTTTTCTGGAGAGGATATGTCTGGATTGATTAGATCCAGGTTGACATCTGTGTTGCAGTCAGTTGTTAGGGACCACCCCCATGAGGCCGCCAAAAATCAGAACAAGACCCATGGGGCAGAGCCGCTGACTGAAAAAGTGTCGTGGCTGCTTGGGAAACTGATGGAAACTGCAACCCGTGGGGTTTTTGAGTTCATCTAAGTTCTCTTGGTTAAACACGAGCCAAAGATTTATAACTTATATAACATGATAAAACATGATATAACCATATATAAGCACCTTTCCTTACCCTTTATTTTTCCGCCTGGAGTAGTCGTCATCTTTGATGGAACCCCTGGCGATTATGGTGGCACTTCGAACGTTAACGAAGCTTCAAATGGTGCCCCGGTTCGAGAAATTCGATGCTAAATTATGAAGTTCTCTTATTCGGATTTTTTTCACATAATTAGTTTTTCACTGTTTGCTGTTGAATCCCTGACCCATAAAAACTTCGATAGTTATATCGATACTTCTATTTACATCTATTGTTTTTATTTACAGTGATGATTTCCCATGGCAAACTGGAAGAAATTACCAGAACATCTATGTCATATATCCGTATGTTATCACAATTTATCTTTATGATATCCGTAAAATGCAGCCATGATTAGTGTCAGGGTCAAAACATGGTTTTTTCGTTTCCCATCTTGGGGGATGTGTGGATGTCCATGGCATGGTTTGACCCTACCCTCTTGTCAACTAGCACAGCTATTTGTCAGAGCATATCATAGCTAAAAAATCTTCGAACGAAAAGGCCATATTCTGCATAGCAAACTGTGAGTTTTCTGCTGAAAAGACATCGATTCACCAGTTCCTGAAATCATCATATGGCGGTTTCCTGAAATGGGGGAAACCCAAAAATCATCCATTTTAGATTGAGATGTTCCACGAAAACCAGCCAGCTATTGGGGATTCCCCATTTCAGGAAACCTCCATATCCCCATTTTTCATCACCAGTTTTTGATCGTCAGGCCAGTGAAGATCTGATGTTGTCCTTGGATGATACCTGGAGGCGCCTCCCGGCTTCGGCCCTTCGGGCAACGAGGACTTGGCAACGAGGAAGATCAATGGTGGTATGGTGAGATATCATGGGAACATATGGTGTATGTGTATATATATATATATATGGGTAAATTATAACGACCTCACTGCGACCTCACTGGAACTATGGTTAATAAGAGAAATCATCCCCAAATGGGCTTAATTTTGGTTAGTGAAATATTGTAATTTAATGTAATTTGGCCATATGTATATATATATATATCCCTCCAGTAAATTCACATAGACCCTGCCAGATAGGGTTTGGAAGATTAGGAAGATTCGTGAAACCACTAAAGAAATCTTATTTTCGGGGTCCATGTTAATTTACCAGAGAATATATGGTCTATATATATATATACATATACATGATATGTGTATAGATTCCACATGAATGATGTTGCGAGCAAATATGGGTTTCAAAACAGTTGCATTCTAGATCAAGGTTACTTTCAGGAATTAATGGGGATTGAACCAACTAAGAAAGGGATACGGTATTGTTGGATATAAGTGGGAGAACCAACTCAATATCATACTTGGGAGTGTCTGAGAACAGGGTGTACCCCCCAGCTATGGACATTTAAATAGGTATACTGCGGTATACTGATGATTAAGCAGTGAATGGAATGGGGTACAGTACCCTATTTTCAGGCAAATTGTTTCCTTGGAAATCAGTTGGCCACATATCGATCATTTCAGCTATCATTCTGGTTGGTACATGGTTTTGTTTTGGTTTTTGGGGCCCTATTTGAAGAATTTGAATTTAAGATCATGTTCCATGAAACACGTGGTAATTGATTGACCAGCCAAAACAAGGCTGAAAAACCAACAAAGAATAGGCTTGAATCATGTAGCCAGGACTAGCCATGACTAGGGGATTTCAACAAGAAGAACCTTTTTTTTGCCCCAAAAAATCATTTGGGGCAGCAACAAAGCCGCGCCAAACATCTGTGGTGGTCGACACATTTTCTGCGGTGATTGTAGCATGTTGGGGATTGGTAAATTTATCATTTAATGAATATCATCTTCAGTTGTTGGAGATTACCCTTGCTAGTTGTTGGCTGATGTTTAGATATTTAATTAGGACATTTACCCTCTGATTGGGCACGTTTGATGATTGTTTAGGGCTGATGGAGCAGGTTGCTTCACTCTGCGGTAGTACACCTGGTCACAGAGACCCACTTAGTGACTTAGTGTTTGTTTAGCTGGCCATGAAATGAATCTCGAATTCACATGCTACGCTCGGTGCCGCCCCATTATTGGCTGGTTTATGACCTCAACAACTGTGGGTTTATGATCGATCCACAGCGACGAGGATTATACACCACCTTGTAGAGATGTGTTAAAGCTGAAGAAAGACAAACAGATGATGACATGATTTTTAACTTGTACAGTAAATGTAGCGAGACTTGTTTGTTGCCTATATCAAGAGTTGTTTTAGGGAAAGCATTGAGGCAATTTTCAAGTGCGATTGCGATCTTTTCTCACAGTATGCCATCAGTTGGAGTGTGCAATAGTTTTACATGTTCTTTTTTGGTTGGTGGTACTTGGACAAGGGTATATACATGATCTACAATCTACAACATAATATGCTATACATATCATATACAGAACATGCATACCATACCATACCATACCGTACCGTATCATACCATACCATAAAAACATACAGACAGATATGAATTAATTATATGATATATGTATACATATCTAAATGCCGTTTTGCAGATGCCCAGTGCACCCAAAGATTTTGCCGCCAAAGCTGTCCGCTTGGGCAGGCTGCCTGTGGCACGAACTTTCCTGCACTTTGACACTCGAAGTGTTGTGCTTCGACGATGAAGGGGGCTGCGTTCGTCACCCTCCTGGGTGATGTAGGGGGTGATACCATCCTTGGTGACCCCCTGTAGTTGATAACTCCGACTCCAGCGACTGTTTTTTTGTAGGTATAACTGTAAAGGTCATTGTGGAGCAAAACCACCAAAAAGAGTTCCTTGGGGCGCTACATTGTGTTGATGATTATGTGGGGGAAAAACTATTAACTGATTATTATATTATATCCTTATATATTATAAACTATTATGTGTTGATGATTATTATATAGTATCCTTGGTATATTGGGGAGTTTGATCAACTGGCAATCCCGTTCTGAATCAACCTGCCAGACCTCGGTATACCTGCAGAATCGAGACATCCTCATGAGGATTTCATGAGAAAACTGAACACATTGCATGCAGCTATATACGCAACTATACATACATTACATTACATAAAACTGAACACATTGCATGCAGCTATATACGCAACTATACATACATTACATTACATTAATTACATTGCATTGCATTGCATTACATTACCATACCTACGTAAGTACGTACGTACGTACATACATACATAGTATTATACATGTCATACATGTCATAGATGTATGTATACATACCATACATACCATACATACCATACATACCATACATAGCTACGTACGTACGCTACATACATACATACATTCATACATACATATATACATACATACATACATCGTACGTACATACATACATACATACATACATACATACATACAAACACACACATACATACATACATACATACATACATATCATACATATCATACATACATACATATCATACATATCATACATATCATACATATCATACATATCATACATATCATACATATCATACATATCATACATATCATACATACATACATATTATACATACATACATATCATACATACATACATACATACATACAAACATACATACATACATACATATCATACATACATACATACATACATACATACATACATACATACATACATACATACATACATACATATCATACATACATATCATACATACATACATACATATCATACATACATACATACATACATACATACACACATACATGTCATACATGTCATACATACCATACATACCATACATATCATACATGTCATACATGTCATACATGTCATACATGTCATACATATCATACATGTCATACATGTCATACATGTCATACATGTCATACATGTCATACATGTCATAC
>Ga0126342_10014639_pt1 | contig 13826 bp, 23 predicted proteins | sample Cyp1metagenome_FD_92528 | JGI IMG/M metagenome (GOLD analysis project Ga0126342, IMG submission 92528) | Coral microbial communities from Lord Howe Island, Old Settlement Bay, Australia - Cyphastrea 1 metagenome | ecosystem: Host-associated > Invertebrates > Cnidaria > Coral ...
AAACATAAGGAATATATTTCTGAAGCAGGTCCCCATCCAAAAGCTTTCAAGCCCACACTGCGATGAAATGGAGGGTCGAGAAATCCGGCGGAGCCGACGAGGGGCGTCAGCCCTTAAATATATGTTATTCTATATTTTAGATATGCATGAATGTATACAAAACACGTGCCGCATAGAAACAATGTACAACCCGGGGCGCATCGTCAAAATAAATTGGCCACTCCTTGAGGCGCTGGTCACCTACTTGGATGGGCACCTGGCAAAATCCCAGCTGTTTAGATACAAAAATATAATAAAATATATGCAGTACATGATCCCGTCCCCTTAATAATAAACACCCCCCAGAAACCATGGTTTAGTAGAAGAATTCCACATATTTGGGACCATTTAGGAAGTGTTTAATATTGGGGGGATGAGATTACTTAGAATACATGGAATATTCTAACATCTCCAGAGTTGTATGGTGCTTAGTCACACTTTCAAGCAAGTGGGTCCTACGTTTTAATCCCCCGTCTCACAGTCGACAAGGTGCTACCAGCCTGGTCTCCAAAGAGCCAGTGTTGCTGCGATTGTCCAGTGCTGGGAGAGAGGTTCCCTTTCTGAAAGTTCGCATCGGCCTGTGGTATAGCATGGAGCATTTGCCGCAGGACCTGGGAACCTGGTCATCTCTGCTGGGGGCTCAATCCACATGTGTTTGGAGGAAAAAAAAAAAACGTGTTTGCCATCCCCAGTTGGCTGAACTCCTGTTGAATTTGCCAAGAAACCCAAGCGCGGAAGAGCTCGGCACCCATTTCACCACTGGAATCCTGGACGGAACCATATCCAGCATAGAAAATCACAGCAAGATACTATCAAAGTGTGCTCAAAATCCAGGTCAAAAAAATATTGTTATCCTGAAACCAAGGCCTGGTCAGGTCAAAATCCGATCAGTACACTCCGATCAAACTAGTTGGTCTTTGTGGATGTTTATCCCCAAACATAGATGGTATCAATGATGTATCGAAATGAACCCTCCCATGCGATATCCGATATCCCCATGTTTGTGGGTCTAATCCTTATATTGGTCTGTTTAAACTTGCAGTAACAATTTTTAAAAAAAAATGTCCGTTGCATTCATTACTGTCCATGTTTCTTCGCATCAAACTCGCTCATAGAATACTAGACTACAGTTTTTCCGAAATATGAAAATTTTAAACAAAACCATCCCATTTTTTCGATAACATGGTATTTTTTGGTGGACCATGGCCAACCATGGCCAACCATGGCCAACCATCCCGACTGCAATAGCCCCAAGACACCGAGGGCGACTCATCCACTGAGTCGAGATCAACGTAATGGTCATCTGCTTCTGAGCCTCGAAAATGGTGAACACGTGATGAAAACGTGACTGGAAAATCCCTTCACAACCGGGAAAATATGAGAAACATCTAAAGGAAAATCTATAAGAAAATCAGAAAAACCATCACTTTTATCGTTTTTATCGGGCTGCACGTCGACTCGGCAGAACGGAGGCGACCTGCAGTCCGGCATGTTACCAAACTTGGATTGCACTTTGTGCAATGGTCATGACTTCTCGGCGTCCTGCCGTTGGGAGCCTGTTCAAGACTCTACCACCCCGCTTTGCAGGGTATTGCAAATGGCGCTCAAGCCATGCATCAATTACGTCCAGTCGGGCATCAGGGAAAGTACAATAGAGGCATGAGGCGTGCAAGAGCAACATCAAACTGTCAGGCCTTGTGAATCTTGTTTGGAATGGCATTCCCCACCACATGCGTCCACCAGCTGCATCGCTTCTTGAAACTAACACCAAGCAGTGAAATCTGTGGCCGATCCATTGGATCCTCCCATGAAGTGAGGTGAAGCGGGTCACTGTCGCCCGTGCTTTGCATGAAGTCGATGTAGAGTTGGTAGAAAGACATCCATCTCGAATTTGCAGCATCGGACTTGTGAAAAACATCAAAGAACCAGTTACAAATTGAGGTGACAACCCGCAGCACAGTCAATCAAGTCCCGAGGGCAACCTGCAACCTCCGGAATCCCCGGCCAAGGGGCGGGGCAGGCTGCAGCACTCTGGGAGATTTCAGGCTCCATCTCAGCTTCTGTACCGGCAGCCTGGTCAGCATGGTGCTGGTATAGAACTGCCCGACTAATGGAAAGCAGGGTGTGCTGGATGTGATGAGCTCGTCTTGCTTCTTCCTCAATCTGCTGTTTGAACGTTGTGTGGGCTTTCCAAAAGGCAGGACTGCGCTGCGTATTTGCAAGCTGCCACACGGCGGGGGTGCCGCAAAGGAGCCCCTTCAGTCCATTGACAACCCCTTGACAGTCGCACCAGAGGCGCACAGGGCAACGGGCCCGTTGTGCAAAACGAATGGCTTCACAGACTCCAGTGAGTTCGGCCCTGTAGGCAGTTTGGGCAAGGCTCAACATGACCCGCAGCTATCACATGGGACTTCTGTTGCGCAAGGGGCGACCCACTGGAGGTTGCCTGGACAACTGCCCAAGAGGCAAGGCTGTATTCATGTTTTGGCCAAAGGCATGACCCATCTGTGAAAAGGTCTATCCATTGGTCAACAGTTGCAAGCGGTGTTGCAAAGCTAGTGCAAGGGGCTGGCTGGCACAAAACAATGTGCCATTCGATCCAGGATTCCGGTTGGAGTGTCCATCCATACCAGGTCAAGGTTTCGGGCAAGTGAGGAATGAGGGACCAAAGGTCAGGTGGCAAGCAAGTGCGATGGCTGGCAAAAGCATCACACTGCCAAAACCGATGGTAACGGCTGTCAGAACATCCACAAAAAAGCACAGCTCCGCAACATCCTCCATCCAATATTTGGTTGCCCTGGCATTGACCCTACCTATATCACGCAACCCAGGGCGATGTCCAACAGCAGCACCAACAAGCCTCTGCCAGGCCTGTTCAGCTCTCCAAGTGATGTCAGCAAGATTGTTGGCAAAAAGGCAGAACCTACCAAACTGATCCCAAACATGTCCATTGGCATCAAAACACCAACTCAACGACTGGAGGTGCAGAAGCAAGGTCCCTGTCAGACCAACATTGTCAGGCCAGACATCAGACTGAGCAAAACGTGCAAGTGTGGACAGGGTCTCCTCAGGTTGACCACAATCACGGATGCATCGAATGCTCTGGATGATACACCAGAGGGCACGGACTTTGGCTGGCAGACAGGCGGAAGCTGTCCCAAAGCTCGTGTAGGGTCTGGGCTCTATGTTGCAAGGTGGCGTTGGAATGTCGACCAGACAAGCCGAGGTGGGCCCCAAGCGTTCTGCACTGCCTCTCAACGCGCATTCCAAGGTCTCGCAAGTGTTTGCGGCCTTGATTCGTGAGACTCCAAACAAAAGTTTTCTTTGCATCCAACTGTAGGTCAATCATGTCACAAAACTTTTGCAGTTGGGACATGGCATGTTGCACATCAACATGGTGTCGTACCAACAGCTGCCAGTCATGGACAAAACTGACTGGCTGGATCGGCACTTGCTGGGCTTCAAACCACTTGTGGAAAAGGCAGTTGACAGCCATCATGGCTATAATGCTCATGCCATCGCCTTCAGCATAACCTGTGCTACTCGGTGTCGGTCCTGACAGGCTAAACCGAATCTGGAAATGTCTTTGCGCAGCATAGACAGCCCCATGCCACGCTCTGATGACAGGGCCAGGGACGCCCATGAGGCCAACTGTGGTTTCAACAACCCTCCGTGGAAGGGTGTTGAAGGCTTTGACAATGTCAGCCATGATGCCTGAACAGGGTTCTCCAGCATGCTGTGCCGTCTCAATATGCCACATCAGTTGGGTCCAAAGTTGGGCTGGGAAACAGCCTTTTCGATTACCAAAAAGACCTGCAGGCAAAATGCAGTCAAGATCAGCCAAAAGGCTCCGACACTGAATGGACGTCCACAAACGATAGCACAGGCCAAAAACTGTGATAGGCCTAAAATCGTCAGGTGTCATTGGTGCAGAGTGCTTGGCGACATTGGCAATACGGCCTGCAATCATTTGGCTTGGCCACTCCCCAGTCTCAGTAGCGTGTTTGTAGAACAGGCATATGTTAGTGTGCAAGGACGCAGGCGCAGCTTTGAGGTCCAGGATACTTACCCCATCAAGGCCCTTGGGAAGTTCTACGGCACTTATGCCTGATTTCTTTGCCCAACAAACGTTGGTCGACTTCAACTAACTTGCAAGGGGCAGGCCGGACGACATGTGCTGCAAAGGCCAGGATGTCATCCCATTGGCTGTGGGGAACTTTGTCGTGGCGACACCACCGCTGTTTCCAAGCGTGCTGGAACGCCTGAAACAACTCATCCAAATCCCCTGTGAACTGTGTTTGTGCGCAGGTTTGCCCAACTGCGACACCTTCAAGGGTATCAACCCAGATCCAGCTGTCCTCATGATGAATGATCTCAATCCGCACAGCACCGCAATAAACAGGCTTCTGTAGGTCCCAGCAAGGGGCCCGGCTGAGCTGCAAACACAGCTGGCTGTCATCAATGGCAACAACTTTGGCTTGTTCTGGGCGGATGAGCAGGTCAACATTGTCAGGACCAGCCTGCTTGATATCTTGGAAAATGAGAACTGGAGACTTCTGACGTCGGGCTTTGGCATATGCCCGGCTGTTGGATTTCAGGGTCCGCTCCAGCGAACGGAGTGCAAGGACACAGGTGTCGTAAATGCATATGGCAACATCAAACTGGGGTTGTGCTAATGGAAAAACACCTGGCGCTCCAGGGGCACGATGATCAAGGGCAGCCCACCAAGCAGGGAAGGAAGGTTCAAAACCTTTGGCACGTACTATTGAACCCCAGGCTTGTGCAGCATGGCCAGGGTCTTTTGCCTGCCTAGCAGCCTGGGCAAATCTACAAAAGGCCTGGAGCCTACGTGTTTGACGGTACCACAGGGCATGCTGCAAGGAAGTCCCAAAGAACTGCGGCAAAATGTCACCTTCTCGGGCCGCACGCAAGGGAGCGCGGGCCTGCCCAAATGTCTTGCGAGGTGCCAAAGTAGTGGCACGTCCAAGGCAGGCAGTTTTGAGAGGCTTGGCCGAGGCTCCAAGGGCTCGGTGTTCAGCATGTCGCCACATTTCAGTGCACTTCGCCATACATAGCGAGGAACACTTCGCACTCCACCATGGAAAACTCCAGAAATGACCGCATGATCGGGCCATACTGTTTGGTCAACATGAACCTCAGTCAGCAATGCTTGCAATTCGGGGCTGATGTAGCAGAAGTCGACTCTGGTGGAGCACTTGCATGTCATTTGCATTTCAATACCCCATCTCTCAAAAGCAAGTGTCTGCAAGTCCTTGAAGCCATGCATCTCAAGTATTTGGAAGGACGGAAGGTCAAACTCAGCATTGTTGAAATCCCCAGCAATGACTCGTAATCCAGAGGACAGGACACAGATTTGTGTGGCAACCTCACTCAAAAGACGGTCATTATTGGCCAATTGGTCTGGGTGCCAGGTGCCTGCAGATTCACCGTAGATGGTCCCCATCGTAATCCACAAATCATTGAGGAACGTGGCGGTAATGAGGGCTCTACTAGACAGTCGAACTTCATCAGACAAGGCCGCAGGCATGGCTTTTGTGGGTGTTTGGCAATGGCGGCAACCCCTTTCCAACCACCGGAGAGTTGGGATCGCAACCGCAATGGCACCGGGGCTCCAGCCACACAATGGCTAAACTTGGATTTGGACATTCGCAAACTTTTGCGGAACAATGGCAGGGACCTGTCGCTCACTGACAGCCCACAAATCAGCATACGACAGTGACTCATTGATGACCTGTGCCTTACCTGTCAATCCACTGGGATTGAAGCACCCGATGCAAAAGTCTGCTTCTGCCTTGGCAGGTCGAGGGTGATTGGCCTCACCAAAGCGGAAACCGAGAAGAACAAAAATGAAAAGGATATGGATGGACTTCGGCTTGAGAGGTCCTCCATAAATCTGTACACGTTTGCACTGAAAAAAGAGCCAAAAGGCTGAGCAAAGGCAAAAAATGGGGCCAAGCAACCACAGAACAAAGCAGATAAAAGTCTGCAACCAAAACATGGCTGCCGCCCCACACCGTCACTCATGATCTTCCCTGCTGCGCTTGGACATCAGGGCCCGAATTTGATTCATTTGCGCCAAGAGGGCAGCAATGTTCTGCTGTTGCGCCTCCATGTGTCCATGCAACTGTTGGCCATGCGCTGCCATTTGGTGTTGCATGGTGGCGAGCTGGGAAGTCTGAGCTGCGGCTTGCTCCTGCAGTTGAGTTTCCATTTGGGCATTTTTCTGCATGATGCTTTGCATCTGATGTTCCAACATGAGCATTCTGTCCGGGAGATCATCACGCTCCATTGGCACCTGTTGGGCAGGGAGGCAACTCAGGACTGCTTGAGTGACCTTGTCTTCAAGCTGCTTCAGGCCAGCAGTCGCATCAGCTGCCACTGGCGTTTGGGTAGTGGCTTTGAACCCTCCTCATGGGTCACTGTGGAGCCATGGGTCTTTGTAGCCATCGGTACCATTGTTGCCAGCTGAGGCAACAGGACGCGGCTTGGATCCTTAACTTCTTTGGGCTTCTTGTGGCGTGTCACCACGACATCGCCATGACTCATTGGTAGTATGGAGTCGGGTGGATCCTCAGTTGCTTGTACCAAACACATGCTCCCTCTGTCGCGCTTCCCATTTCAGTGCGCGGAATGCACGCAGCAGGCTGTTGCGATCACTGTCAAAAGGAAAAGGCCCTGCTAAGAACTCCAACTCGGGGCCTGCTGGGAGGAAAATGGCCTCCGGTTTCCAGGGCTTGATGCACTGCGGCAGCCTCGGCTACAGGAACCCTAAGTCCAACACGCTCTGCAACTCTTGCTACTTAAGGCAGCCGGTGTGGTTTGTTTCAAGTGGTTCAATTGGGATCATGTCATTCGTGGCAGCCACACTACTGAATAGTCCAGATGGGCCGAACGGGCATCCAGAGTTCGTGGCTCACAATAGATTCCGGCAGTTCCACTTGCATGAAGGAGGTGCTGGAGGAACACCTCAGGAACCCTCACACTTACAGTGTACATCACAGCCTGGCTGGCAGTGTCAGGTCGAAAGTTGCTTTGGAGGAATTGGCGTCGCCAAACATCAAGTATGGTTTCATGGGCATTCACTCCCTCCGGACTATGCCAGTGGTGGCAGCTACACTGTGATTGCTGGCACAGGCGAAGTCTAGGAATTTTGGACACAATGTAGCGCAGTGGGCCATCAATGAAGGTGTCCCAACTTCCCTCAATTTCATCTTTGTACACCAGAAACTTCAGGGCAGCAACAGCAACCGTGTCAACCGCTACTTGGCTCATGCTTTGTCCTTTTTCCACAAACCCATTCCCAATTTGGCATAAGACCCCATCAACAAGGATGGGTTCATTGTTGGCAAGGCAACGGCATGGGACGGTGAGTGCCGTGTGAGCCAGGCTGGTATCGACCTCAGCAGCAGATTGCAGTACAAACAGGGCAAGCGGGTGATTGGAAACTCTTCGGCCTTGTGTCAGATATGGCTCAGCTTCTTGCTGGCTAACCAATACAACACCTTCAGCTATGGGGCCTACTGCAGATAGCGGAATCTGCTGGAGCGTTGTGACACCAGCTGCAAAGGTACCTTCAGGCAACTTGAGTTTCGAAGGGTCAAGTGTGATCCCACCGTCCGTTGTGCCAGTCTTACGGCTTTTGCGGCCCCCTTTGGGCTTGCCAACCGACCCACCAGCATTGTTTTGGATCTTGGATTGGAGTTCGGCAGGCAATAAGAACTGAAACTTAACCTGATTCCCTAAAGTCTTCAAGGATTTCCAGGGAATTTTGGAAGCTAAGGCCCCCAAAATTTGGGATCCTCCAATGGCCTTTACTGCAGCTTGAGCTCGGTTGAGCGCTTGCTCAGCAGGCACACCATGTTCAACCAGGAAAGGTTTGAACTCATTAGCAGCTTACTCACTGACCCCCGAGGCCCAAGACCACGGTGTCAGGCACTGGTCAGCAAGGTTCATGATAAACCTTTTGCGACGGATGTCAGCAAAAGCATTGACAGCACTATGCCCCGAGGGCAAGGGAACCCCCAGCAAAACATGCCCAGCCAGAGCAACAGCCATGGGCCCACAGGCATCATCCGCAAATCTTCGAGGTTCAAAATTGATCCATCGGTAATCAACACACCCAATCTGTCGGGTGAGGTGCTGCAAAAGCTTGTGGGTGGCATTTCGGTGACGGCCGTGCCAAGTCCAGGTGTGGACGTTCAACATCGACCCAGCTTTAACAAGGATCAAAGGGATCCAATGGCAGTTGAATTTGATGGCTGTGAGAAGGCAGCTCGTAGGTGTCTGGTCAGGCAGAGTCACTGGGAATGCGGCACCATGATTAAACCAGCCAGTGGCGAGCAGCGGATCAAGCACATGGCAAGAACTGGCTGTCAATCTTTGATACACACAAGCAACCTGATGGAGATGCCACATGACCTCATCATCAGCCCACATATCCTCTTGGAGACGCAAGATGGTCAGTCTTTGCAGCCGGCTCACAACTGATTCACGGGTGGCTTGGCACTGCTCTTCAGTTAATGGATTAGGGTCCAGGCTGTACTTCAGTTGGTCGTAGGTCATACAGTCATACAGCTCAAGCGTCGTCCAATGGCAGTGTCAAGGCCAACAAGGCCAGTGAAATGGTCAGTAACAGCATGCACCTCACCAGAACGAGCAGGCAATCTGTACTCGGGCAATATGGAAGGGAGTGGCCCGGATTCCCTACAGCCTCTTGCACTGCAGTGATCAACACAGTTGGCAAAATCCCAGAGGTCGAGGCCCCAACACGTTCGAGCAATACAGCTCTGAGATTCACTGCTGTCTTGCAGCTCCCGTTGGTCCCAGTTGGTGGGGTTCAGTTCCTCAGCAGGCAGGCCAACATGGGTGCGATCATCATTTCCAACATCATTGAAATCAGAGTGACCCACCCGACCATGCTTTGTGTTTTTACCACCAGTTGCATTGGGTTCAATTCCCAACGGCACACCCAAAAGTCCATCAGGGGGTGCAGGCCCAGGGCTAATGGATGTTGCAGCAGCACTTCCAAGGCAATGGCAAATCATGGGAGAAGGGGAAGCAGTCTCAGCCCACCACCGGTTGGCAAGGGCAACGCAGGCACAGGCAAGGTACCAGCATCAGTCACCCAAAGCTCTGTTTTGACATCGGTGTCCACGGGCAATTTGAAAGGGAGTGGCCCGGATTCCCTGGCATCAGTGCTTTGGGGGTTGGCACATGGGACATCATAGCTGGTGCTGCTACACGATGCAAGGTGCTGAGGCCAGCTTGCATGTCGAGGTGACCACATGGTGTATCTCTGGAGGTTTGGCCAATGGTTCCAACATTCGGTCTCGCCCCATGCATACAATCATGGACAAGGCTTCCATCCAACACAACGGGCAATTTGGAAGGGAGTGGCCCGGATTCCCTGTCGGAAGTTGTGGGTAGATCATGCGGGGCATGATCAACAAATTGGCACAGTATTCCATTCGTGAGAAGCTCCTCACTTGTCACCGCCGGTTCCTCAGTGAGCTCAGCAGGCTCATGCAACACACTACCCTCGTTCGGCACGGGCAATTTGAAAGGGGGTGGCCCGGATTCCCTTTGGCTGTCACATGCAGGTACTGGGCTCACCACAAGGCCAGCAGGAGCATCAACCTTGGTTCTATTGACGGATGTACTGGCATCAGCATGGCCAGAGAACAGCGCTCTGGTCTGTCTCTTATCACTGTTGGGATCTGATTGATCCTCCGCAAAAAAGAGCATCAAATCACATGGTCTCTTGTTTGTGTTGGCACAGGCAGTCTCCCTGGAATGCATGGACACAGACTCAGCATGATCACATCCAATCACATGACTTCCGGAATCAAGAGGGCATTGGTCAGTGCTATCAGACTGGCTCAAGGCAGACATGGATGGCGTTCGCAACGGCAATCTAGGCATGCTGACAATAGCACCATTCCCCCACATCCATGGTTTGAGGCAAAGATCAGTCATCAATTGGTTTTGCGCAAACAGACCTTTGAGGTACTCATGGACTTGCCCCATGTCGTCAGGAGTGACAGGCAACATCTTTTGCAAGAGAATGTGAGCAAGAAACGCAATGGCCATGGCCATGGTGCCACACCCTTCACGGATTGTGAAAAGACTTACTGCACGGTTCACCGCAACTTCTTTCGCCTGGACAACCTTGCATGACATCTCCAGGAAAGGCTACCATAGGGATCCAATGTCCTTCAATGCTGAAGATACCAACGATGGGTGATCCAGTAACATATCGGTCGATCAGCCACTTCTTCGATCATTGGCGCTACACTGGCATGGGTCCAACCGTACAAAAGCATGACGCAAAGTTCAAGGAAGAAAGACGTGAAAGATATTTGTTATTCTCGTTTGCACCTCTTCCTTTTTGTTGCATTTCTCGTTGACGCCCCCCCCAAAAAAAATACAAAAATACAGCTAAATATAAGCAAGTCATCATTGCAAGGCAAGTCATCATGTTCAGGCTTACTCATGCCAGCTGGAGTTTGGGCAACCCAGGTGTCAAGCAGAGCACGGCTGTCACTCGGAGTGACATGAGGTGATGTCAGCTCACTACCGGAAGTCGGATGCAGATACGGGTCAAAACAGTCTTCAGCAGTCACCGCAGGCGGCAGGTCACTCGGCAAGTGTCCAACTGCAACTTCAATGCCATCACTAGCAACTTCAGCACCATCAGTGCCCAGAAGCAAATCACTGGAGATGACATCCGGGGCACTTGTGCACATGGGGACTGGTGTGCCAGATTCACTCTCGAATTCCATATCTTCCTGCGTTACAATTTATCATGCACAGGAACGGGTATGAAACACCAATTGGCATTTGTGTCATCATTCCGTGGAAGTTGTTCAGCAGGCATGACAGAGAGGACACTGCCCCCGACACGGTCCTCAGGCTGAATGGCACCAAGCGGTTCAAGGTGTCTGATGCAAACTCCAGACCAACCCATGAGTCTACCCTCAGCCAAACCTACATCTGCGACTGTCGCATCATGGGAAACTGGAAAGGCTACAACTGAGCTGCCATCATGGACCTGGCTCAAGGGATGTTCATCCTCATCAGCGTTGGCTTCCGGAACAACCATACCAGGAATAAGGCCAATGGTGTCACGGATACTCGCAACAGGAGGCAAGGGCCCTTCTCGGAGCTGATGCAAGGCCGCAGCAAGGCACATGACAGATCTTGGTGCTGTCCACCATTCAAAACCCAGGCAAAACTCCAAAGGCACATGAGCAAACTGCGAAGCAACTGGAGATCATGAGCAGTCTGGTGCCCATGCATGAAATCAGCTTGGGACGGCCAGACAGACCTACATTTCAGCAAATGCCAAACTCTATAGGCTTTCAGATGGTCAATTGGTTCAAACGTTTTGACACCAAACTGCAAAAGATCCAAGTGCATGGCGATGTGTCCAAAGATCCAAGCCGAGTGGAAGGGACTGGCAATCTATCCCATACCAGCAAGTTGCAACATGGTTGAATCACCAAGCTTGATGGTGGGGTCATATCCCACCAGGGCCGCACATTCCATGGGGTGAATTTGGCGTACAGCACCCTCAAAAGCAGGCAACGCAGATCGGACTAGGACACCAAAAAGTCCTTTCTTCTGGAATCTTTCCAATGACAAGCCAGCTCTACGGCACATGCATGGACATGGACGCAACTGTGATCCCCACGAATGTAGGGGGCATGGCAACACACCCTGGCAGTCCAACAAGTACGGTGACGAGCCTAAATCATCCACCTGAAAGGCTTCAATTTCATGTGCTTGGAGTCGAAGCACATCTTCTTGTTCCTGCGGCCACGGCGTGATGGTTGGAACAACATGGCAAATTTAATTTTGGTGACATCCTGGAACATGGGGAGTGCCTTCAGGTTAATGGGTCCCAAAGAAGGGGCAGTCAGCACACACCACCATCGGTTCCTAGAGCATGGCCATGCATTACTCAGCTGCAACAAGACTTCGGACTTGTAGAAACCTGTTGCTTTGCAAAAGGTGTTCAACTGCTGGACTACACACGGGTCTGTTTGTGCCGGTTGGACACATTCCATAATCACAGCAACTGAACGCAAATAGTGGGCAGCAGCAAGAGTGCCAGGCAGGCTCGAGCTTCTTGGGTCCTGTGAACTCCTACCATCCCCTAGCGCACTGTAAGGTTGGCAGGCGATTCCTGCACTGAGGCATGTTGATCGAGGACAGGCATCCCAGATCTTTGCAATGGTCCCAACATCACAGATATCCCCACAAACACAAGGTATACCAAAAGCGGCACCATAGAGCTCAAGCATCAGGGGGTTGACATCACACGCAACTTTGGGGAGGAACCCTGATGAAAGGCCTCCCAGGCCAAGGCCTCCCAAACCAAAGCAAACCTCGATATTCTCATGTAAGGAATCCCAGTCGCAACAACCATGGTAAAGGATATGGGAATCAGTACCCCCAAACAACACAGGTCGTGGCATCGGGTCCCACACCTCCACATTGAGCAGGCTGTAAGTCAGCATGTCAGAAGGCAAACGACCATGGAAAGTGAACAGCTGCTTACCAACAGTGGCACTCATCAGATGATTTCTATGCTCCCGGTCAAAGGTAACCATGCTAGCAACCAAGCTAGTGCTCTGCCCCTTCACAGGACTAGACCAGTTGGGTGTCAATCCATCCATGGCAGCAAATCGAAAGTAGGGCCAAATCCGCAAACGTTTCGCAGGGTCCGTTCTCCCCGCTGGAAGGAAGTTTGGGCCAGAACTCAGAAAAACCATAATTTGTTGGATGAAGTGTATGGCTGGGAAACATCACTGGTGGATTTTCCAGCCGCCACATTTGATTTCCGGAGGGTGATGGTGATTAATCACCAGAGGGGGGGTCATGGTGATTTAACGGTGACTTAAGGAACAAAAATGGCGATACAATGGGAATGTAATGGGAATGTAATGATCGATTTAAATATAGAATATGGTTCTTGAAAATAATCTGCACTGCGGACTGCACCGGAAACATCACCATGCTGGCTCAACAACATGTCTGTTGGATGTTTGAAGACCCTTTCAAAATGGGTTTGGTACCTGAGACTTGGGCGGAAAACCATGCATTTCCCCTGATATGTAATGGCCAACTTGGGTACATTCCACCTATCTTCCGAACAAGAAGACAGAGAGCGCTACAGAGTCTAGGTGAACGCATGTGCTCCCAAGACTTCTGGATCTTCACGTGAAACGTCCACAAAAACCTCCCCACAGTTGCTCTCACTGCATCTGGATTTGTCTCAACATCTGGGATACCCCAAGTCCAAATTCTGGCAGCTTTGATGGGAAATATGATGTTTCCATCGAGTAGAACTTCCAGAGAGAAACGTGAATTTGTTCCCGCCAGGAAAAACACACTTCCTAGTTGGTTTAAAGGTTATATACCAGACAATTGATAAAGTTGCACGTTCCGCAGCTGCTTCAATTCCCGTTTGTTTACTTGTCGCTTCGTGGCTCGTGATGTTCCGATGGCCTGACGCAAAATAAACCACTTACGACTGACGTCCGGGATGAACATCCAAGTCATTTCAGGGATGTGTTTTCTTTTAATCAGGGCTATACTCAATATGGGAACATGATTTTACCATACTATAATATACTATAATACCAGTAGTACCGCACAAGGCGGTGGCGGAAGTTTCAAAAATAGGAAACCTATAGGAGAGGTTGGTTGCTGTGAATCAGGGATGGCAGAGCGAATCCACTGATGGACCGAAAGGTGCTTGA
>Ga0126342_10014640_pt1 | contig 13826 bp, 12 predicted proteins | sample Cyp1metagenome_FD_92528 | JGI IMG/M metagenome (GOLD analysis project Ga0126342, IMG submission 92528) | Coral microbial communities from Lord Howe Island, Old Settlement Bay, Australia - Cyphastrea 1 metagenome | ecosystem: Host-associated > Invertebrates > Cnidaria > Coral ...
ATACAATGGAAAATGAGAGGTTCGAACTCAAAACCGTTGCACATACCGTGGAAATGGCAGTTTCCAGCTCCAAAATGCTGCAAATAGCATGGAAAATGGTGAGAACCGGAAATCAAAAAAAAATTCCCCAAACTAAAAAAAAAAAAATCCCCAAACAATTTCCTACCCTTTGGGCCTAAAAACCAGGGTATCAAGTTCTGCCGACAGTGGATTTGCTGTTCGAGAGGCCTGGCTGAGCTCTGCAGTTCAGGGTAGACATGCGATGCTGCTGAACAGCTCGGATGAGGTGCAGCTGGTGTAGCAAATCTGCGAGTTTCATGGCAGATTAATGGTTCTTTTTTGCAGGGGAAACACCGGTAACACCTCAAATTAAGATAAATTGCCAAAGGAGTTTGTTTGTGAATTTTGAGGGTTGACTTTACCAAACATGACCAGTTTCGTGGGTTGGCGATGTTGGAGCAGCCAGCCGACATTCTGGCTGGATTTCAGCCAGCATTTTGCGATCTCACGTTGCCAACTTGCAGGCAGCCTTTCCTTCTCGTGTTCCAGCAAAGTGCCACTGAGACTGGATCCATTTTTGCGTCGTGCGATGGTTCACGTTACCTAGACCGTAGAATGAGCAACGTTTCAAAAGATGTCAGGGATTCGCACCTAGTTCCTGCGGCATTTGGTTTCTGGCAGGTACTTTCTGGATAACAATCACTCTGCCCTGCTCGGAAGCCCAAGGTTTGAGGAATCTCTGGTTGCAGGTTCTCTTCATGGTCTATGATTCTATCCAGTCATATCCAGTCTATTTATACACCACGATTTGTTGTATCTCAGGTCTTTCCTACCTGGTGGATCTGAAATAGTGCCAGTGGTCATCATGATGGAAGCCATTCAGGCCGTGCTTTTTTGGACTGCTTTGGACAGCGTTGATTTCGGCTGTTCTTTGGTCCACTCTGAAGGCTATATGTTCTTTGACAGACAGCATGGCGCGGATAGCTCAGGTGCCACTCCGGTCCCAAAGCATACCTCCGCCTTGTTGCACACAGCATGCTTCACAGGAATTTTTGACATACTTCCCCCAAGTGAGTTCACCAGGTTTTTCATGGAGCCTTCGATGATAAACCCATAGAAACCATGGAATTTGAGGAAGACCCCAGCAATTTCCTCCGTTGCGCAGTGGGAACTTCAGCTAACTGAGCCGGAGCAGAAATGCGGTGTCCTGCTGAAGTGCGCCATGGGAGGCAGATATCCCAACTTTGGGGATAGAATAGGGATACAAAATATAAACCATGAGTCTATAGGCGTATGATTTAATAATGCTGGTATATATATATATATATATATGTGATATATATATATAATATACATATATATATATATAATATAACATAACATAACATAACATAATATAATATAACATAACATAACATAATATAATATAATATATAATATAATATAATATAATATATAATATAATATAATATAATATAATATATAATGTATGTATATATATATATTGTATTAATATAAGATTTATAATCCATAGAATATGGGGATGGACCAACACCTAATTATGAAAGATCCTATGAAATACCATTCTGAAAGGGCGACCCTTGCCATAGCTATAAATCAAATGCATAGATTCATGAACAATGTTGGGATGCTCAACATGCGGTTGGTTGGAAGATGGAATCTGGTGGCTTTGGACTCGGTTCTACATTCCGAAGAACAAGATTCGAGATTGATTTTGTGTCGGTTTCATGGTTCCTTGACGGTTTATTCACTCTTCATTCTTAATAGACTCGGGGATGATGATGATGATGATGATGATGATGATGTTGATGATGATGTGGTGCTGAAGGTTTTGCCTTTACCAAGGGCTTGGCCAATAGCTGTTGCTTTTGCTTGTTTCCTTCTGATCCTCAGTCAGGTATCGTGATGATGATGCAGCACAAAGTTCCAAAGAAATATGTTTCCTGGAAGAATCCGAAGCTGCAAAGGACATCCGAGCCAAGGGGTTGCTTATTGTTGCTTATGCACGCTCAAGGACAAAGTGAAAAAAACATATCGAGCCAACCTCGCCTGACGAGGATTTGTTTGTCAACGTTTTGACGGTCCTGTGGCTAGAGAAGTCTGGAGCTCACGCAATGGATTGGAGACATCGTGCATCCTGATCGAATTTTGATTGTTCATGCTTGGCATTGGTGAATTCTTTTCGTGGAAGGCCGCAGTCCCACTCCGTTTGGTTCTGATGGCGCGTTTCACTGCGGCCAACAAAGTATGTCCGCACAATTTCTCGCATTCAAACGCAATATGCGGGAAGAAAGGACACATCGAAACTCATGTCAACAAGACAACCACTTTGCCCACTGTATTATTTGTGCTTGGCAGCTTCCTGTTTCATTTTTCTATTTTTTCTTCAGACATTCCGTGTGCAGGGTCCAACCAGCTGTTCGGCCCAAGATTCGGTGACGGGAGGCGATTGGGTGTCCAGGACTCTTCGGTATGGCACGAAGGCGCTACAGCGGTAGATCCTGACCGGTGCCAAAAGGGACCCTCTGGTCATCTAACAGCCATGGAAGATTCTGGAAGATATGGAAAATGGGCATGGAATCCATAGAATTTGGGGAATTTTCCATGGCTACAAGAGGTACATTCCAATAAGATCCAATAAGATCCAATCAGTAAATATACGTAGGGAGCTCATCTTTCCCCCCTGGGGTCTATTGTTGCCAGCACCGGCGCTGTCTCGAAACGGTGCTAGGGGTGGTCCTCCGCGCAAGAAGCTCACGTACGACAAACCTGGACTCACAGAGGTGTCCCGGGAGAATTCCGTCGTCCGGAACACAAGGGCTATTGATTCTTAGTTAGGGGTTACATAAGTTATATAATGTTATATATAATATATATAGTTACATAGTCGTTAGACATAGTTGCACTAGCCACTAAAGAAGGGAACTATCAGACTATCATCCATGAAGTGGGAAAGAATCAAACTCGCACAGGATGAGATAGATGAAATCAGAGAAGCCTTCAACCTGTTCGACACGGATGGTTCTGGCACAATCGACCCGTCCGACCTTCAGACCTTCAGACTGCCACTCTCTCCCTCAAAAAATTGTTCAATGGCTCGTTGGGGTGTCAGTGTGGAATATTTTGGGTGTTTCTTGGTTCCACATCTCCAAGAATTGAAGGGAAAATCTACAGAAACCTCCAATGAAGTTGGGGGAAAACCGTGGTTTCCACATCTTGACCGTAGATTTCTCCACCCATCGGGTTCCGCATTTGCTCCGCATCGCCCAGGGGCGAGCTAAAGGCCGCCATGAGATCTCTGGGCTTCGAGACAAAGAATCCCACCATCTTCCAGATGATCGCAGACCTGGATCAAGATGGTCCATTTGGCCCGTGCTTCAAACAATCCTTGGCACTAAGTTGGCACTAAGGTTACTAAAGTATACTAAAGTCCTAATTCAAGTCCTAAGTCAAGTCCTATAGCCTATAGGTCAAGTCCTCAGTTTTCATTTGTTGAAGGCATTTTCTTGTAGGTCGATCGGATTTGATCTAACCTTGCCTGTGCACCTTGTGACAGATTGCAGATGCGTTATTTACAAAGCTCTGTCATTTTTGCTGGCTTTGCCAGGGTCGACAATTGGCTTTGAAGACTTCCTTGATGCGATTACAGCAAAACTAGTCGCTTGGATGGTTGGATGGCACAAATTTGCCCAGAAGACACACAATTCCAAGACCCACCAGACTGCCAGCCACTGGCAAGCTCCGCTGAGGGCGACAAAGAGTCGCGGGACGGCATCCACAAAATCTTTAGCCTGTTTGATGACGACAAAACAGGGACTGTCTGGGAAGATGGGACATATTTCAACAGATAATCTGCTTTTGTCTGATACGGGGTACCCCAAAATCCCACATTTTTCATGATGTCCGTCTTTTAAACTAGCGTTTTGGTGGTATCAGCCATTTTTTGGGCAACTCATACGGTTTGAAACAGTGTGCCGGTGCCGGGTGCAGTCACTGCAGTCGCACCTTTCTTTTTCCAGGTGTCACTGTCATCTTTTTCTGTGATTTTTTTGCAGGACGATCAGCCTGAAGAATCTCAAGAGAGTTTCCAAGGAATTGGGTGAAACCATGACTGAGGAGGCAGGGCCACTGGGAAGCCACTGGGAAGCCACTGGGAAGGACCCATGGCGCGGTGACAGCTGGGATGGGACGTGAGGAGCTCCGCGAAATGATCGAACGAGCTGATAGCAATGGAGATGGCCAAATCACTCCTGAGGCTGAACTGCTTGTGACACATTTGTTGACATTTGTTGGCACTGGATGTTCACCTAGGTGAAGCAGTTTCATATCTGTTTCATGTGTCTCATGAATTCAATCCGCAAATTGAGTTGACAAGTGGATGCGCGTTCGGTGGGCTGCAGGACTTCTACAACATCATGACAAAGAAGACCTTTCCGTAGAGCTTTCCTGAGTGGATCTGCAGTCAGAGCCCGCCTCAGGATCAGCAAAAGCATATCCGGTGGGTCCTGTACTGTAAAGAAATGTTTGTGGCGGCAATGTGTCAAGAGGAAGTTACTAGGAACCAGTGTTTTCATGTGGATGTAGACTGTTGAAAGTGTTGATCACACATACAGCCCTCAATTTGCGCCAGCCTGCGATGTTTTCGCACGTAGCTTAGCTGAAGCAGACAAGTGAAATGCCTTCAAAGTGGAATAACTTCTGGAAGCCCTTGAATCTCAAAATGCAGAGCAGGAAGTACCACGTCAAGATCAGAAGCAAGAAGGCATCGATGTTTGCTTGCAATTAATTCAGCCCTAAATGCAAGGCATCTAAAGATCTTACGCGTCACTGAAAAAATGGCGCGATAGAAGTAGGTTAAGCAGGTTGCACTGTGCTTTTGGGTGCTCAAAATGCTTGCAGCCCATTTTGTTGCTCAAGACTGGAGATTTGTTGGACACGGACCAATTAGAAGCTTAAACAAATTGATCAGGTACATACCGAATCCGATATCCATGGAAGGCCATAATTGGATCTATGCAAAGTTACAAGCCCCTGCCGCAAACAGCAGCAACACGACTCGCATTGACACGTGTGATCAATCAACAAGGCTGATCTGCATTTGCAAAGCCATGCCAAGGTTCAACATGGATTCGACATGGATTCAACATATTTTGATCATTTTGTAAGAGGCCTGTTTCCCACAAACTGTGTTTCAAGGCAATTGGCTATGGATGGGAATGAACCACTCTTGATTTGTGCAAGAGGACATGATGCAGGACCTGGCTCAGTTTCTGAGGTCCACCTGAAACATTTGCTGGCCTTGAATCTCCGAAAACTTCGAGGAGCCGAGCATGCTTTCGCTCCCAGAAGCTACATTTTGCTGCCAGGCGATTTTTTCAGGGAGGAGTTCAATAGCTTTGTTTTGGACTTCAAAATCTCACAAGCTTTGGCGCTTGTGAAACATGTGGCGTGTGGAGATGTTGAAGTGACTGGAGCTGGGATCACCGGCTACACACCAGAAGGATTATGGGGTCGGGAACTTCCGACCATTCGCTGGGAACCAGGGCCGGAAGCTCATCAGCCGCTCTCAAATGAGATGGTTGATGTGGCCCTGTCCATCATTGAATGCAGGCTATTTGAAGATGACAGTAGCGATCGTAAACCCCTGAGTGAGTTGGAGTGGATCCAAATTCGCAGCTTTGATACCCAGAGTTCTTTGGAAAGCATATCAACTGCCCAGGTGGAGAGGTGTAGAAATACCTGGAGCCGTGTGAAAGATTTGATGCCAGAACGTCAGGCATCGTTGTTACATCGCAATTTTTGGGCCTTGAAACCCAGCTGCGGACAGTTTGGCCGCGGAATTTTGCTGATCGATCGCTTGCCGGAAGACCCGGGGCAGCTACTTGAGTGGGCTGCTGCCGTCGGGCGCGGGGGACTTAAAGGTGGGAATGATGTCAAGGAAGGCGTTGTGTTACAAAAGCTCATCGAGCAACCTCACCTGTTGGACAAGCAGCTGCTGGGAAACCTAGGAAATCTAGGAAACCCAGCTGGAGATTCAGTTTCTGGAGGGAAATTCAAGTACAATCTGCGGATGATTGTTCTAGCCACTTTGCGGTCGCCCTGCCGAATATGGCTCTACAACGAGGGCTTTGTGAGTTTGGCCCTTTGCCCATTTACATCACAACTTGATCCTTTGAGTCACATTACAAATCTGAGGCAAGGTGCTGGATACGAAAGCCAACGGCGCTGGCCCATCCGTGATTTGGATTCCTACCTAGCAGCTAAAGGCAGACCATCCTTTGATGACAGCTTTCGTCCTCAAATCGAGAGAATCATTTCTTCATTGTTTTATGCACTAAGTCTACATCCCACATCTCTTCTCCCGTTGGATCCGTGTGATGAAACGGGCGATATGGGCCGGAGTGCTGCTGGAAAGAAGCTTCGGCGTTTCGGCTTTGACTTTCTGATTGATCAGACCGAAACTGTTTGGTTTTTGGAAGTGAATTTCCTGAAGAATGGCTATGCCATCGGGCACGCCCAAAGTGGCCCTGCCGGTGATGCCAAACGCGACTTCGTCCAGGACTTCATGGTCGAAGAGACGGCATTGAGGAAAGCAGTGGCGAGACAAACTCTGCCTGTGCCTTCTTCTTTTGTAGAACTGCAGCCGAAGCTTTGTCATCCGCCAACATGTTGCAAAAATGGACAAGCGAACAAAGCAGAGCGAAGCCTTGACCCTCCAAGTCATCCAAGTCGTCCAGGTCTCGAAATTGGTGACCTTGAAATCCAGTGATTCATGTCATGAGTAGCTGATCTTGCAGACACACCGACACCTCCCGTTTTGTTCGGGACCGCAGACGATTTGTGGCTCTTCTTGCTAGAGGTCACACTTTGAGTGTCCAGGATCCATGTTGGAGTCTCGTGAAACAACCTGTGTGAAATGTGGAATGATGTTTTGTGACATGTGAAATGATGATGAATGATGACACGTTATAATAAATGATGATGAAAATGATGATGAATATGATGATGAATGATGTTTCACCAGCAGTGTTTGGAATGTTTATGAATGTTTCAACTCTGTTCTCTCTGTTTCCCATTCTTCGTTGGCAACGCTTCATGTTCAAAACTCTGCATGTGAAGTTCCCATGCGATGAAAACGGATGGGAGTCATGCATTGAACTTGCACCGAGGCCGATCGTTGGGATTGCAGATTGTGCTGCCAGAGACAATGCGGATGGTCACGGCCCTATTTGATGGTCAAACTTCGAAATGCTAGGAGCGTCCTTTGCTCCTTCAAAGAATGGAAAACTATTAAAAAACAGATCCTGGAGTGCTTGCACAGAAATGACCTGGGCTGAGTTTGGGTAGTTTCCGAATCCCTGAGGAAAAAACAAGAGTCCTTATGGACCTGGCGGCATCTACCACGAAAAGCAGGTTGGTTCACTGTGTGTCAGGGCCTCAATCCTGGTGTCGGCTATCTATCGATGACTCTAGAACAATCTGGCGACAAAATACATCAAAACACAGCAGTGTCTCAGTGTTGATTTATCTACATTCATGCTAGGACCAAACAATATTAGTATATAGATGTATATAGTATATATATATAATATATGTATCTATGTATATATTATATATACGTATATTATATATAATACACACACACATGTTTGCACATTCAGACAGACAGCCTTGGCCAGGCTTTGCATTGTGTGAACAACCTGCTCCAGGACGGGGAAGATGGGTTGATGACAGCTGACTTTGCGCGCTGATGACCCCAGCTGATCAACCACTTGATGCCAGAAACCAGCTTACGACGACGGCTTCTTCAGGATGGTTGCAATGGAATTCTGGTTGCAGCTAGACACAGCCATGACACAGCAGCCATGGGCGCCAATGGTGGCGATAGGTGTTGCTTCAGTCAAGTGACATCAGTCAGATTGAAGAACTGTGAACCTAGGAACTGGACAGCGCAGAGAGGAGGTTGTTGGGAGGAGACAACCTGGACTTCGGTCGGTGGCTCAGCGTCAGTCGTTTTCCACAGAACTGAGCAGTGTTCAAATCCCCCTTGTTGGTTGATGATTACAGGGTGTTATACTACATGTATCTATATATATATATATTTATTGATATATGGCAGTGTGTCAAAACCTTGTAGCCCTGGTGAACATCAAAATAGCTGGTAAATGGATGTTCATTCCCCTAAAAATGGTATTAATAGGTATTGATCCATACCCATATATATATATATATATCTATATATCTATATATATATATGTATATAGTTATACTACCCAATGTATTGGGGACTATCAGAATCCATGAGCTGGGAATCCCTATTCACAAACCAAGTGTCCTTGTGGCCACGAGGCAATGCGCGCATGGATGGTTTCTACAATGTGCAAGTGGTTCAGGCCTGACAGTGGGGTGGTACAACCATTTACCATGGGAAGATCTGAGAATCCATCGTGTCTTTTTCCCCAGCAGCGTAAGCTAATGGGGTCTTCAGCCCAGAATAGCCCCGGTGTGCACCGGTGCAGGCGCCGGGTCAGGTTCAACAAGGTCCCGGAGAAGGTTCCGAAGGTTCCAGAGAAGGTCTGGGAGGCTCAGGTCAGGTTCAACAAGGTTCCGGAGAAGGTTCTGCAAAGCCAAGTCAGGTTCAACAGGGTTCCGAAGGAGAAGGTTCCGGAGAAGGTCGGGGAGGCTTTGGGGCAGAGCCAGGTCAGGTTCAACAGGGTTCCGGGGAAGGTTCCAGAGAAGATTCCAGAGAAGGTCGGGGAGGCTTTGGGGCAGAGCCACATCACGTTCAACAACACGGTTCCGGAGAAGGTTGGGGAGAAGGTTCCGGAGAAGGTTTGGGAGGCTTTGGTGCAGAGCCGGGTCAGGTTCAACACGGTTCCAGAGAAGGTTCTGGAGAAGGTTCCGGAGAAGAATCCGGAGCGGAGGCTTTGGTGCAGGGCCAGGTTAGGTTCAACAGGGCTCCGGAGAAGGTTCCGGAGAAGGTTCCGTAGAAGGTCCTGGAGAAGGTTTGGGAGGTCAGGTTCAACAGGGTTCCGGAGAAGGTCCCGGTGAAGGTCTGGGAGGCTTTGGTGGAGAGCCAAGTCAGGTTCAACAGGGTTCCGGAGAAGGTTCAGGAGGAGGTCTGGGAGGCTTCGGTGCAAAGCCAGGTTGAACAGGGTTCCGAAGCAGGTTCCCGAGAAGGTTCCGGGAGGCTTTGGTGCTGAAGAAGGTCTGGGAGGCTTTGGTGCAGAGCCAGGTCAGGTTCAACAGGGTTCCGGAGAAGGTCTGGGAGGCTTTGGTGCAGAGACAGATCAAGTTGAACAGGGTTCCGAAGAAGGTTCCGGAGAAGGTTCCGGGAGGCTTTGGTGCAGAGCGATGTCAGGTTCAACAGGGTTCTGGAAAAGGTTCTGGAGAAGGTTCCGGGAAGCCTTGGTGCAAAGCCAAGCCACGTTCAACAGGTTCCGAAGAGGGTTCCGGAGAAAATTTTGGAGAAGGTCTGGGAGGCTTTGGTGCAGCCAGGTCAGGTTCAACAGGGTTTCGGAGAAGGTTTGGGAGGTTTTGGTGCAGAGCCAGGTCAGGTTCAACAGTTCGGAGAAGGTGTGGGAAGCTTTGGTGCGGAGCCCGGTTGGGTTTAACAGGGTTCCGGAGAAGGTTCTGGAGAAGGTTCCGGGAGGCTTTGGTGCAGAGCCAGGTCAGGTTCAACAGGGTTCCGGAGAAGGTTCCGGAGAAGGTTTGGGAGGCTCTGGTGCAGAGTCGGGTCAGGTTCAACAGGATTTGTGGGCATTTAATTATTTAACTCACAGAAACTCAGCTTAGGTGTTTGGCTTCGCAGCACGCTTCAGAAAGATTTGTAAAATAGTAAAAATAAAATGTTGCGGCTGTTGGGGATACCACCGAGGCTTATTTGGATGTTCCAAGCCTAACCAAGTCGAACTAACCAAGCAGTCTCAGTGGTTTTCATTGATGGTGGAAGTGGCTGTTACCCATCTGCCAGGAAGTCTTGAGAAAAGGGAACACTCGTAGCGGAGTGCCTAAGCTGGACATGCTGCCGATCTCCTCAGAGGTGCTCACCGAGATGCTTGGGGGGCGACAGTCCTTGCAGTCCTTGCGTTTGGGAGGCGGCCAAGGAATGCAAAATTGACCGGGTGAAGGAAACAGCGTTCATCCTGAACAAGTTCTGGCCTCGGGACGCTTGTTTCAGCTGATTCAGAGAAGGCTTCCAGAGATTTGAGGCGACAACAGGAATCCCCAAGGAGTTGATGGATTTGATCATTTCTTTGGCCAAGGAATGAACATTGGTTCAGCCTCCGAAGGATAGGTGCGGAATGGTCTTGGTCTCAGGTGAGGATGGTTAAGCACCCTGCGGTAAACAAAGGTGGCCATTAAAACTAAACTATTAATTTTTGATTGAACAACCCATCAACTCACAATTCACACATGTATATATATAATATATAATTATATATATATATGTATATAAATATATAGATTCTATAGATATGGACGTAGTTAGACATTGACATTTATTAATTTATTTATTGGTTGATTAGCTAATTGATCTATTGCAATAGTTAATTAAAAGTCAACACAAAAAATGTGTCAAAGATGGGGATTTCGGTTTGCAAAGTTTGTTCAGAGTACTACTTAGGTTTGACCTCAACAGCTGCCTTCCCAATCCTGCACACTACACCCCTGGGGACTTGGACTTTCACATTCGTGATGCTGCCAGGGGCTCAGTGATGGCTGTACCACACCCCCAACGATAATCCATGGCCCATCCCCCTAATACTAAACACCCCATAAGTGGTCCCAAACATGTGTAGATCCGCTGCCAAACCATGATTTCTTGGGGGTTGTTTTATATCGGGGGGAAGGGACGAGTTGTTTTCCTTATTCCTTACAAGAACGACCATTCAAAACTAAGATGGATGCCCCCCACCCCATTTTTGGAGACAAAATCAATTTCAACCAGGTCCGAGAAGGCTACAGCGTCTTCCTTGTGCGTGGGACCTTCCCCAAGCCAGGATCTCAATTCTTCCAGCGTTTGGAAGAAACGACAGGATTGCAGTTTTGCGAGCTGCAGGTGTGAGTTGGAAGAAGAGCACAACCACAAGAAACTTTTAGAAGCAGTTCAAGGTCACGCCGCTCCTGATGCACCAGATGGGCTTTTTTCAGAAATGGCGGACACCCCCAAAATTGCAATTTAATTCGAACCGGGAAAATTACTATAAATCATAGGATTTTTGGCTACCCTGTTTGTTTGACTGACAAACATAACGTATCGTCTCAGGATGTGTCAGGTTCCTCTTTTGCTTAGATCTTGAAGTTCTTTGTCACCTTTAGCCAGGTTGTGGACGACCTGGACAGACATACAGTCTGTTCGCTGGATCTGGCCAAACATTGAGTTCTGGCGGAGGGGCTGCCGGCCTCTTGGAGCGACAAACGCGGTGGTTTGTCACTGATGGTTCTGGAAAAAATGAGGCCCAACCTACTGCCGCTGCTGCAGCACCTCCTGCTTCAAATGATGCAGCTGCTCTGAGGGCAGTCTGGATCTGAACTTCACTGGTGCACTAACCAGCTCTTCTGCGAGTTGGTTTGCTTAAGGCACGACTTGCTCGTTTTGGAGGTGGTGGAGGCCTGGGGTGGGGTTCATTTTGCCACTTGACATGTGTCCAACTCGAGGATCGCTTGTGCTAAGCCAACACAACTCAGCAATTGGGAAAACCAGCTGGTTTTGGGGGTTTGCTGGATGTTTCTTTCCAAATTCAGGGGAATTGGGTTCCCGCATCGTAAACTTACCCTTGATGCAGCTTTTCTATGCTTTTCCTCCAAGTTTTTGTCCAGGTCCCGCTCCCGCCTCACCCGAAGCGGCACCGGCCCCGCCCACGGCCGCGCCGGCGCCTGCGGCCGCAGTGCCAGCTGCACCGGCTCCACCAGCTGTTCCCGAAGGCCAGACACTTTGGGATGTTGGAATGTCAGACGGGTTTGAAAATGTTGGGAAACCTCCAAAATATCTCTTCCCCATGTATGAATAGCAATCTTTGGGGTATTCCCCATTTTCAGGCACGCCCAGATATGTTAGGGGTGGATTTAGAAGACTGCATCCGAGCGTCTTTTGGAATTCGATCCTTTTTGAGACTAGCCAGCTCAACATACTAGCAAATCAATAGTTTCCTTGACACAGTTTTTGAAGCCAACTGGAAGAGGAGGCACCAGAGAAGCCACAGAAATATAGTTTGTTCAAGGGGGATGCTTTGGTCTTGGTGCTGTGCAGGGAATCCGGCTTTGGAGCAGCTTGTGAGCATGGGCTTTGATCGAGAGCAATCCAAAAATGCCTTGGAGGCTGCGGATGTTGGGGCGAAAGATGCTGGGTACCCTCAAGAATCAAGAACTGATGGGTAGACCGGTTGACAAAGCCTCCGGGAAACAACCAACAATCAATTCGGGATGATCCAGATGTAAGCAACATTCACGCGGGATACAGAAAAGACATGTACTGGGGTGTCTGAAAATGGATCATACCCCCAAATGGCAATTGTAATAAAGAAAGTGGACTCCATTTTCAGACAAATCCACCGGGGTGTCATTGATATCACCAACCACACATATTGGACATGTCTCTCCCGACAGGCTGCCAAGGGGAATGTGGAGCAAGCGGCAGCGACCTTAGTGCACCGAGGCAGCTCTCTTATTGATCCTTGTTGGTTGATGGTAGAAATTTTGGCCAAACAAACTCAATAGGGATGATGGACTGATAAGATGTTTAATAATATATATATATTATAATTATTATATATAAACCAACAAGTAATCATGGAACCCTCCCCACTCGACATGGAAAAGATGAAATTTGCAGTTGTCTTTTGAAGTGGTCTGATGAGAACAGCTTCGAACGTACCAGTACAAGTGACTGGTTGTTTCTCTATAGCCAATGTGAAAGTCCAAGGCTGAACTCTTGCTTTCTAGCTGAGCTGGGGCAGTTTGAAACCTGGCCCAGGAGAATCCCAGGATCCAGGTATAGGTTTGGTGAAGCCATGAAGCTGCGAAGCTGCAGCCGGCGATTTCCCAAGTGATTTCCCTACTTCGAGCGGAAAGTAGCGCTCCATCGGAATCCAATCCATTCAATTCGATGCTGGAGAACAGTGCTCGTGAGGAGAAAAGTATGGAAAAGGGAAGGTCAGGGAAGGCCAATCAGTTCACAACTGGGGCCGACAGGAGCGACATGTGCTGTGGAAATTGGGCAATGTCTTGATTCGACAACTCTGAAACGAACTCTGGCTGGGAGCTTGACTGAGCTTGACATTTGCCTCAACAACTGGAGGGTTGCAGTAGCACAGGATACCAAGGAATGCAGTTTGCCTTCGTTTTACACGTACATAGACGGTTCTCATCAAGCTTCATAAACAGTCTTCACTTAACACGTGCTATCCTACCAACCCAGAAAGAGTAAATTACTTTGTGTATTGTGACGCCTTGCCATTTCCCCAAAGGTAGTTTTACAAGATGCCATGAGCGAGAAAAAACTTGGGCCGTTCAAGATAGTCATCTTGGGCGAGGTGCATTGGCGGCTTCAAGATGGGTGGCAAGACATGTCTCAAACTGGACTGTAGATGGACTGTTCTTTTTTTAAATGTTCGTTTATTCTTGGAGGATTGTCTCATTACCCATCAACCACCATCAATCACCATCAACGATAATATCTAATACCAGTAGTACCGCACAAGGCGGTGGCGGAAGTTTCAAAAATAGGAAACCTATAGGAGAGGTTGGTTGTTGTGAATCACGGATGGCAGAGCGAATCCACTGATGGACCGAAAGGTGGTTGG
>Ga0126342_10014641_pt1 | contig 13825 bp, 7 predicted proteins | sample Cyp1metagenome_FD_92528 | JGI IMG/M metagenome (GOLD analysis project Ga0126342, IMG submission 92528) | Coral microbial communities from Lord Howe Island, Old Settlement Bay, Australia - Cyphastrea 1 metagenome | ecosystem: Host-associated > Invertebrates > Cnidaria > Coral ...
ATACATACATATACATACATATACATACATATACATACATATACATACATATACATACATATACATACATATACATACACATACATACACATACATACACATACATACACATACATACATACATACATACATACACACACACATACATACACACACACATACATACACACACATACACACACATACATACACACACATACATACATACATACATACACACACATACATACATACAGACATACAGACATACAGACATACAGACATACAGACATACAGACATACAGACATACAGACATACAGACATACAAACATAGAGACATACAGACATACAGACATACAGACACACACATACATACATACATACATACCTACATACGTACGTACGTACGTACATACATACATACATACATACATACACACATACATACATACACACATACATACATACAGACAGACAGACAGACAGACAGACAGACATACGTACATACATACACACAAAGACATACATACATACATACATACAGACATACAGACATACAGACATACAGACATGCATACATACATACATACACACAGACAGACATACATACATACATACATACACATACATACATATACATACATACATACATAGATACATACATACATACATACATACATAGATACATACATACATACATACATACAGACAGACAGACAGACAGACAGACAGACACACATACATACATACATGCATGCATGCATACATACATACATGCATACATACATACATACATACACACATACACACATACACACATACATACATACATACATACATACATATATACATATATATATATATATATATATTATAATCTTTCTTTTGGGCCGTGACAGGTTCTGTGGTGTGGGCATTGGCTTCTGGCTGGGCTCTCTTCCGGCGGTGCCTCTCAGCAACTGGGACGGCAAAGCGGCGCAAAAAGCAGCGGTTTTTACATAGGCCGTTGGGAAATCCCCAAACGAAATGGAGGTTTTACTAGGAAAATCATGGGAACATGCACTATACATGGAGGTTTCGCTGGGAAAATCATCGTTAACTCTGGGGATCTTGGATTGCCGTGGCCATGATTGTCGGAGGGTACGTATAATATCATGTTTAATCATGGGTCATTAAATGTCCCCATGGGTCACATCACCCAACCAAAATCGGTATATGGTCAATGCCATGGCTACTATTTTTGGTGATGTCCAATATATCCAAAATGGGACAGTTACCAACCCCTGTTAATATCTAGTTGGTGGTTTCAGACATGTTTCATGTTCGACCCTATTGGTGAATGATCCTAGCTGACAACTATTTTCTCCTTTGGGGTGACGCCACCATCCCAAGTAACATAGACCCTTTGCACTGTCGACTTTTAGAGGAATTTAGTCTTCCAACACGGATGGTATCTACAACTGCCTTTTAAATTGCAAATTTGGAGGTATATAAGCGGTGTCTCTGGCGAAACCCAAGGAACATCAACAAAACCTTTTTTAAATTACACAAAACAGTTTGGCTTTGCGGACTCGAAAGGAACACCCTGCAACGAATCATTGGGGTCTCTTTTCAGATAGTCATTGGGGCCTTTTTAAGTGGCTCACGATTTGCCAGTGGCTTTGCGTGGAACTGATTGCAATTCCCCACAACTGGGGGTCAGGAGGGATTGATGAACATGGAACTCTGCCTCCCGCTGCTTTCTCCGAAAGTCTTGCTTCAGGCTACTATGCCATGAATGCAAAGATGCACAACTATAGGCCAACCTGGGGCAGACTTGTGACCTTGAAATGAATAAGAATTGCAGATACTCTGCGACAAGGCCGACTTCAATAAAAGTTACATGGGCTTCAAGAATAAAAATAGAAGAAGAAAGCTGAATATTTAACAAGCATACAAATCGCTACATGTGAGGGGATTGAGTCTCTGAGGGACTTTCCATTGCCGTGCTTTCTACCCAGAGAGTCATTGCAGAAGCACGACCTAGGATGACGGTCCAGCCTACAGTGTCCCAAATGCCACACCTCGCTCTCTCTCTCTCTCTCTCTCTTTCTATATCTCTTTCTATATATAAAGATGGTGTAGATATGTGTAGATCAATGCGTGAACATGGATGAACATGGATGAACATGGATGATGTGCAAAACCATTTGAAAACGCATAACTCATCAGGTGGCAAAACAAATCGACGACGCTAACCACGAATCATCCTGACCGCCCCGCCTGTCGTGGTGTCATGATCCCAATGGGGGCCCATCCGTAGTGCGCTGCTCAGTACTACCCGGAAAGCTTTGCGGCACTTCGATATCCACGCCAGGGCCTTAGCTGTTGCTGCCCCGGTTATGTCCAGTTGGTCATAACTTTGTCTTGGAAATATCCCGAAAAAAATCCCTCGTTGATGAATGTCGTGTGGCCCGATGATCAACTATCCACAATATCAACCTAAATATCCATAAATGGGTTGTAAAAACCATCGAAGTGGTAGGTTTATAGCAATAGGTTTGCCACATTGTATGGAGGGCTATGTTTTTTAAGGTTTGTTTTTTCCGTTTCTTTTTGTTTTTATTTCTGATTCTCAGCTTCTCTACTCTGCTTCTTTGCCTTCCTGCTTTTCCCTGATTCTCCGCTTTTCTGCTCCTCTGCGTTTTCATGTTTTTTTTCCTCATAAATAAGCCCTAAGAAACATAATATAAATAAACCCTAAACCAGCCCTAAATCAACCCCAAATAACCCCCAAACCAACCCTCAAAAAACTAAAGCAATTCTAAGTAAACCCTAAACACACCCTACATAGATCTGAAACTAACCCTAAATCAACGCTAAACCAAGGATAAATAGGTGCTAAACCAAACCCAAATAGATGCTAAGCCGAGCCTAAATTCACCTTAAACCAACCCTAAAACAAACCTTGCCCCAACTCTGAATAGATCCTAAACAAATCTTAAACCAACCCTAAACAGATCCCAAACCAACCCTAAACCAACCCTAACCGGACCTTAAACAAAGTTTAAATAAACCTTACGACTCTTAAGACCAACCCTAAATAGATCCTAAATCAACCCTAAATAGATCTTGAACCATGCCTAAATAAACCCTAAGACCAACCCTAATTCGAAACCAAAAATAGATCTGAAACCAAACCTTCTTAAATCCTAAATCAACTTCAAACAAACCGAAATGGATCAAAAACCATCCCTAAATAGATCTTAGACCAAACCTAGACAAATCCCCAAACCTACATCCTAAACCAACCCTAAATAGATCAAACCTAAATCAACCATGAAACACACCCCGAAAAACACCAAAAATCGACCCTTGAACACACCCTCAATAAAGCTAACTCTAAAACCAATCCTTGAAAAACCAAAAACCAACCCTAAAGAAACCCTCAAGCAACCTTTAAACTTTAAGCTCCAACTCTAAAACCAACCCTAATAAATCCTGAAAAGACCTAAAACCAACCCTTAAACAAATTAAACCACCCCTAGGTGAACCCTAGTTCGAGCACCAAATGTTGCAAATACCATGGAAAATGAATGAAAATGAGAGGTTCGAACTCAAACATGTTGCAAAATGCCAGTTAGCACTCATGAACTTTGGAAGCCAGCTTACCAGTTGGGGACCGGACGCTCTTTTCTTGTTCTGGATCAGAGTTCAATCAAGAAACCACCTTCTGGGTGTCATTTCCCCTTTATTGCTGGTAAAAAGAACATTTATTATGGAGGCACTAGGAACCATCAAAAAGATGCAGAAAGGTATCTTACTAACATTCAGTGGCAAAACTTGAATCTTGTCTGCATCTTTTTTGCCGGTTACTACATATGTGACACGGTCAAAAGTTGGATTAACCCATATTGGGGGATGGTCATGCCTCCGATAAGAGCATTTAAAAGCAGGATTTATCATTGCCCATAATTCTAGACATAGGATTCCCAATGTCATGTTGGGATCAAACACATATATAATCCCTCCACATGAAATTCCAGAAGCCCTGATATATGGCATTGTCACCCATACCTGAAGTATTCATTAGGGGGATAGGATTCCCATGATTTCCCGGACATATCAGAAGTATGATGGTCACCGTCACCTTGGTCACCTTGTAACGCCTCAGATCAAGGAGACGAAGTGCGCGGTGGAGTCAGACCGGGAGCAAGTCGAACGCCTCGTAACAAAGCTCTACAGTGCCATGGCTACACTAAATTAAAGAAGCTCCTGGAGATCTTGAGAAATCGATAAAAATAATGGGTGCTCAATCATTGGTTGGTTGATTAATAGGGGGGGTTGTTTGCCCCTTTAACAACAGGTAAATGATGATAGATGGTATACCAAACCGGCCCAATCATCAAGAACTAGGGATTTAAATCCCATGGGATTTTTCATGGTGAAAAGTTGTTGTGTTTTTTTTTTCACGGCAAGCTGATCAATGGGCCGCCACGGGGTTGTAGAGGCTGCGCAGCGGTTTGCGGTTTCAAAGCCTGGGATGTGTTGGGCAGTTGGGGTTTGGAGGGCCTTTGGATCAGCTGGGATTGGTGTCACGCAGGCCATAGAGATTTGATATGTTTGGAAGATTTTGAACCAAAACGGATAGTTGTTACGGACGATCAGCCCCCAGAAAAAACACGACTTGTTGGAAATCCCACTGGTCAATGCCAAGTCACATGTCAATTTTACGGTCAAGACATGGACATGGGACATGGGAGCACTGAGGGGACTATGATGAGCCATTGCATGCTTTTAACAGCTTCGTTCGACGCTTCGTTGCAGCAAGTCGCGGCTTCTGTCGGAATGATGGTGAATTGGATCATGGGAATCATCCCCATAGCTGTCTCTGACTTTGTCTTTGGTATGTGCTATGTGGTCATGTGAGGTTTGGTTGTAATTCGATGCAATTATTTGATATTGTTTATACTGGTTGGGTGATATATATGAGTATATATATATATTATGTATACATATATATATACACACGTATGTATATTATGACGATTAAGTAAATGCATAGATAAATGAATACATACATATACAATCACACACATATATATATATATTATATATGTATGTATACTTGTCGCCGCTGTCTTCTTCCTTACGCTCCACCAGATTCTTCCTTACGCTCCACCAGACCCTCAGGAAAAGATCTGTCTAAGTACGTTGAGCAGAAAGTCATTGGAGAAAGTGTTTACCACATCCGCTACAGGCGCGACCAAGGTCGCTGTTGCGAAAGGCAAACGCATTTTTTCCTTCTGGACTTCGCGAAAGTTTTTCTTATGGCACAATAAATTCCCGAAAAGGGCGAACGTTCAATTTGTTGACTGCTCATCATATGGTATGTTGCTTTCCAAACATGTTCCCAGAACACAATTGGTACACAGTCCAGAGTCATTCCTTCCGGGAACCCAAACCCTGCGTCATTGTTTCTCCGCGACCGATCAGTCAGGATGAAGAGTTTAGACCAAAAGCCATGGGACATCCAGCCAGATGTTTATATTTCATATTTGGTTCCTTTATCATCTGGTTATGACTAACATAGCCATGGGAAATGGCCCATAGAAATAGAGGTTTCCCGAACTTAAAAATGGTGATTTTCCATGGCTATGTTAAATAACCAGATGGTATCATCTTTACCAACAAAAAATAAGAAAAATGACTGTGTCTTGGCATTGTCTTCGTGCAGTTCTGTTTCGCGGTAGGTTGTGCCTCTTGATGTTTCTGCCCATTGCATTCTCATCAGTGGCAAACGTCTTGGGTTGCTTGGCGTTATGATAGCAACATATATAACAATATATAGCAACAGATGTCAACCCAAAAGGATGCAGAAAAACATGCAGGCAACAGATGTAAAATCCTACTAGAAAAAACCAACTGGGACACTAACTACCGTTTGGGGGTTACACATGGTCACACCGGCTACCCGCTCCAACTTTTTGTGTGGTTCCTGTGATGCAAAAACTCGGTCACAGTGTCCATTGATTGTTGGTTGATTCGCCAATCTGAGCTGGTTAGGTATGGTTGAGCCACCTTAAATCTCTGTTTCATGCTGGTGGTTCAATCTCCGTCAGCGAGATTTGCCAAGTCCTTTTCCGGACGTGGTCATCCCATGTCATCCCCATTATCAATGGATTCCTTGGTTTTCCCATGGCTTTGGTCATCTGGGGCTTCGCCATCGGATGGGCCTGCCATGGGTTTGAGGTTGTGACGGGATCGAGTGTAACGAAGCCGCAGTGGAGGAACTTGGTCCCGGCGCGATTCCGCCTGTGCAGATGGGAAACAACTGCTGTGCGTGGCTGGTAGGCAGGGTCCTGCCGGTTTGGGATCCATTTGGGGCGCCGAATATGTGACCCTCGGGTTTTTACATAGCCACGGAAAATGACCTGTGTGTAGATTATTTATATATACACGTATACTGTGTATATATATATATATACATACACGTATACTGTGTGTATATATATATATTTATTTATAACGATTTTGCCAATTAAAACGGGTGATTTTCCATAGCTGCGCTAAATTGGCAGAGGGCATAAGTAAAAGTAATGTATCAAGGTTCTTGAAAGATGTTGACGGTTTTCCATGGTGTTCATGATTGTCCCCCATGCTGGCACATGACTGACAAAAAGATTGTGCTACCAGTATCCCAGGGTATGTAAAGGTACTGCGGTATGATATTATATATAGGCATGTAAACCTGCATATACCGTTATACAATGTTATATATATATAAGACTTTATAAACAATGCGTACCTACCTACCTACCTATCTATCTATCTATCTGTATGTAAGTATGTATGTCTGTATGTAATGTAATGTATTGTAATTGTAATTGTAATTGTAATTGTAGTGCAATGGAATGTAATGTAATGTATATGTATATATAGAGATAGATATGCACGTTTGTGTTTGCATGTTGCAATCCCATTGATCTGGGCTTGGCACATCATCGCCCTTCCACAGGTTGTTTCCTCATCTACCCGACGAAGCTGGGCTAAGCTGGGCACCACTTTTTTCGGGTCGTTGCCTCACCATTTCCAAACAGGGTCGTTTTCGAGTGCAATGGAATGGTATCTAATCGTTGGATGATAGTTGGTTATATATATACATATTCATATTATCTATATCATCCAATTGTACTCAAAATTTCATTATTGCCACATCTTGACGCGACTATACAATCAAGTTTTCCAAATTTCAACACGACCACCCTTTGGTAGTCAAACATGGCAATGGAACATCTATGGGGTTTTAATATGGGAAAAACATGGAAAAACATCAAACTAAACAGGGGATTTTCCGGCAGGTCGCGTTTGAGTACCAAACGAGATGCATCTCTGCATTTCCCCATGATTAACCATTATTACTCATGATTAATCATTATTCTCCATCATTTATGCCATATCCATGATTAACTATTGTATATATATATATATACACACTGTATATATATATATATACATATTGTATTTATGTATTAATTAACAACTATTGACAATTATTAAACATTATGAACCAGTATTACCAATTATGAAACATTTTAAACCATTATTAACCAGTTTCAACATTATTGACCACTATCGACCATTGCTATCCATCATCATGAACCATTACATATTAACACGTTATTAAATTATTAGCAATTGATAGGCATTGTTAATCAACCATTATTAACTCATTATTAAGCATTGTTAACCATTATTACCCATTATGAATCATCTATAATCTACAACATTCTACAACTACAGTTTGCCAATGTCGTGCAACAGCGAACACCCCAAACAATAAAAACCAAAGGAGCTATCCCGTGATGCTCAAACTCATGATCTTGGCCGAGAAAACGGTTGGAAAGAAAGCTGGAAAATGGACTGTGGTGCCGTGGTGACCTGGGTGACCTGTGGCCGCCAAATGTGCCTTTGGGATCCTTTCGGGTTCAATGGGATGATCAACATAGAACCCATTTATGGTTAATAGTGGTTTGATAATTGTTCATTTCATTAATCAATGCTTAATAATGGCTTAATAATGGCTTTAATGGCTTAATCATGCTTAATAATGGCTTAATCATTAGTGATGTTGGGCCAACCTAGCGCACCTTGCTTAATACATCTCCAGCCCACGGAGAAATCGCAACGTCAAGCAGCGCCGCGTCGCGCGCGCAGCCACCGCGTCGCGCGCAGGACGTTGCTTTGTATCAAAGTGCTGGCCATCATCGCAGCTTGGCCACCAATCCATCCGGGATGATCGTAGCATTGCTACCGTAGAGTCGCTGGGGATTTCTGAAAAAGATTTGCGACGAGCTACCCGGCCTGGTAAACGTTAACAAAAAAACTATGGAAAGATCCAGCATTTTCAATGGGTAAATCCACTATGTCTATGGCCATTTTCAATAGCTATGTTAAATTACCAGAGGGTAATAAGGGACAACATCCCCAAATGGCCGAACAATTCAGCTTAGTGAAATATGAATGTTACCCAGATTTGGAAACAATCAACCAGAAAAGACATACTGAACTTTCTGACATGTTCTCTGGTTTCTTGACGTCCCTGCTAGGTTGCCTATGCATACATGGGCTTTACAGAGGCCGCGGCCCGCAAGTTGGGGATCTTGCCAGTGCCAGTAGCAGGGCTATGGTCGTAGTGTGATGCGATGTTTCAATAGATGAGGCATGACCCAGAGAAAAACACACAAAAAAAACCTGCAAAATGCACTCCTCCGGAAGAATGGCAGGTATTGGGTTCAAAATATGGCAAATTACAAGAAGAAAACACGACTTGGAAGAGAAAGCAAGATACACCTCCATGTTGAGCCAATATGTGCAATTGTCAATCGTACAAAAGCATATGTTTGACAGAACATGCAAGATTGCAGTGGAGAAGTTCATGTAGTTCTCAAGAAAAAAGTGGATATCTTTCCTTTCGTGCGGCACAAATGATGACAATCGAACGTGTATTATGAAGCCTGGGGATGCACTACTGTAGTGTTTCCATGTGACTGTGTTGCAGTAGTACGTTCCTTTGAAAGTAAGGAATCTTTGAAAGCACAACATCAGTTCAGGATGGACTATTAGGATTCCAGGAAGGCAGCTCTCTGGTAAGGCTACTGTGCCATCAATTCGGTGCTTTCTCTCGCAAAAGTCCAACGACTGTCCCTGTCCGATTTTGTTTCCAGCTGGTATCAGTGCCCTGCCATGGTGCTTATTTTTTTAGCCACCTTTGACAGTTACATTCTCATGAAAACAGTGGAAAGGCGGTTGGGCCACACAGCTCAGCCATTGTGCCCAGCAGCTCGCTCCGAACTTTGACAGTTACATTCTCATGAAAACAGTGGAAAGGCGGTTGGGCCACACAGCTCAGCCATTGTGCCCAGCAGCTCGCTCCGAACAATGCTTTGAAGAAACGAGATTCTTCAAAGAAGTGCAATCTTCCTTACAAATACGCGGCATCCCATTCTAGCAAACAGTTTTCATTTACAAGCTGATGGTTGCTGGAGAAACTAGTGCAGAACTTTTTTCAGGAAGAAGTCTCCCTGTGAAGGTTGAACTCCTTTTTGAAAAACACTAGTCCTCCACAATATGCATTGCATTTTGAAGTGAAGCATTCGTCCTCTCTTCCATTTTTAGCATGGCAACATCCCTTCAAACAGATGTGTTTGCCTTGAAAGAATCACACTTTACTTGAAGCTACAGCCTTTCTTAGCAACATATTGTTGCAGAATATGAAGTGCGTCTTTTAGAGATGTAACACTCCTTTCAAAGAAGTTCAGCCGTCCTCTATCTTTGAAAGCAACACAATTTTCTTGAAGGAAAACATGGAACACTCCTCTCAAAGAAGGTCAGCTGCCCACTATTTGGAAAGTAACGCCATGTCTTTGACGGAAAGGCTTCACTCCTCAAAAAGGACATGTGTACATCCGCAACAGCTTCACTTGCACATCCCCAAGAAATACTGCACGTGTTTGTCATAATATATACACATATATAAACCTATGTTTAATAAGAGAAGTAGAGACATGGCTGGTGAGAGATATATGGCTGATAAACACAGGCCTTAGAGGCCAAGTGAATCAGATTTGCTTTGCATCCATCTGGTTTTGATGAATCATAAGGATCAAAACGTTGGGCTAAAAAACAAACCAAAAAAGCATATGTATATATATGTATAGACCTGCGATGTTTTCCAGACTGGTTTTTTAACATGGCTAGATCCAAGAAGTCCCCCTAAACATTGTGTTTTTTTTTCAAACAGCTATTTTTATGGAAGGGTGCCTTCTTCACAGGGCAAGAGACTTACAACCTAATAGCCTAAGACCACTTAAAATAGGATAAATAGGTTTGTTGACAGCGCGAAACAACCGTTCTTTACACCAAAAAATAATTAATGGGTATGTTCCAGCAATTTGTAGTTTGGGCGCTGGCAGCAAGCCTTTCTGTTCTAATAGCCTCATGAATTCATGGTTGTTCTGAGTTCTGACTGGTCTTTACATGTTACCAATATTTGCAAGCTGGTGTTCAACAATTTTGAAAAATAGAATCCATCCAACTGATAGGAAACTTGTAGCATATAATTACGTACTATTACATAGAAAATACAACTACTGCCATCCAACTGAATTGATTCAGATTCTTGCGGACCTGGGATACATGGGTCGATGCAGCCCAACAAGCGCCCAACAGGGCTTTGCTGCCGGTTTGCTGAATTCCACGTCGCTGGGCTCCAATTTACAAAGGAGGACCATGAACATGATTTTTGTTTTCATGAATCCACACCAAAAAATACCCTTATTACATCTTATTACCCTTATCCATTTGATTTGTATTGCTGACGAAAACTGCAAGGTTGTCCTCATGTCACTATATTTTCATGGTTTTGTTGGGGGCTATGGATGCCGGGTCAGATGACGTCCGGGTGCTGCCGACCCAGCGAAAACGGCCTTAAGGAACGCACGAATTTGGCATCTGGGCTTTGCAGCCAGTCTGCCTTGGGTCATCGCGCCTCTTGGATTTTTCGGCACATGGGGGCCGCCCAACAGCTGGATTGTTCACAATGGAAAATCCCATGAAAGTGGATGATTTTTTAAACCAATTTTTGGAAACCTCCATGATTTTTTGATCTTCGAACATTTTGGGTCGACTGGATGGAGAGCAGTACTTGAAGAGTTTTTCAACTGGGGATTGGCTTTGAATTGTTTCAATCATGCCGTAAACCCTCAAATCATAAACCATTCCAATGACTCGCTAGAAATGGGCAGCATACGGTGGTATGAACGATCCTGAATTGGAGGTTTATTCATGGCTTTACCATGGTTAGCATTGGTTAGCCACATTAGGCGCGAAGCCGCCAACGGATTTATGATGATTTATGCATGAACTGCTGCGAACTGTGTTCGTATCTTTTTTTGACTGACAGCACCTGGCAGTGCCCACTTTGTTTTGGAACGAGCCTTTTAGAGTCCGCGTGGATACTTCAAATATTCAGAAAGACCAGCAGTGCTCAAGGATCCATATCCAACCCCACCCCAGCTGAGCCGAGGGTTTGTATCTTTATGGCCTTGCTGATCGCGTGGAACGTGCACCTTTACCGGAGCGTTTGACAAAAAAGGTCGCTGGGAACGTCCCTGGGCGGGTACAAAACTCCGTCCGCGGGAAGGCCCGACTTTGATGGCTGCATGGGAAGGACTCGGCTCAAGTAACTAGTGAAGGGTGCGACTTGTGCCCACGAATAGCGTCCTTCCGCGTATAGAACTTGAACAGGCACAGATCTGAAAATTCAGCTTTTCAACGGGCTGGATATGTCAAGGATGCCTTGAAAACAGGCTATCACCAGCTCCCAAAATCTGGTGGGCATTTTGGCATCACCAAATTGGTGTGCTTGGTGGCACGTCGTTATCTTAAGGCTGGTGGGTGGTTTCAACTCTCGATGCATTTCCGCACGGACTCTCATGAAATCTCCTGATATCATCCGAGATCTGAAATCATCCACCTGCGAGACCACTGAATGCAGGGGGTCCTTTATATTCCGAAAACTTTGTTTTTGCTGCTTGCTTTTGAAATCTGCAAGGTGGTGCCTCCCAGTGATTTGCGTTGCCAGATTTAATCTGATATAATCTGTAGATATCTGTATATATAGATCTATCCGCCAGAAAGCCTAAGTTGTTGGAGTTATGTTTACCAACTTAGCTCTTAGATCTCAAAAAAACAGGCACCACGCAGCACCCCCAGATGGTTTCCACAACGGTTACACCACGGGGCCTCGGACAGGGACAGGTCGAAGACCTGGTTGACTCGAGACGCCCACTCGTGCCCAGCATGCCCAGCACGTGCATTGAGGGAATCCCAAAACGGGCGACCGCTTTTTATCTGGAGATCGTTTTAAAAAACAGAACCGGATGTTCATGGGAATCATGAGGATATATATATATATATAATATGATATATATGATATGATGTATATAATTATATGTACAATATGATATATATAATATAATATGATATATATGTAATGATAATGGTATTGTAGTAATTAAGCATAATATAATGGATTATAATATAATGGTAATTTATCATCAACTACATGTGAATCCTCAATATAGCTGGATACAAACAAGCTGACCACCTCACTGTCGTGTCACTGGAATGATGGGAATTGGACTAACTATCAAAGTTAGTGGAGCAATTCATCCAGTGTGATACATCTATTGTTATTCTATGTCATCGTCGTTGTTCTATGTCAGCACTTGGCCACCGCCCAGGGATTTTCCCACTGATTTCTTTCACCTTTTACTTTTATGAAGGATCAAACGCGTTTTGCCAGCCACATGCCAGCAGTGTTTCGCACCAGCATCTCAGATGTCAAGAGGAGTTGTCCCGAAATGATGGTACCCCTTCATCCTTTTTTACACATTTTCACGGGGAAAATCATCATCAACCATGAAATCTGGTGGGACCACAGAAAACCGAGTTGTCACCTTGGGACTTGGTTAGTTGGGGGGTGCTGGTGTGGCATGGGGCAGGTCGTTGCCAGGGTGAAAGGCACCCCATTCTGCCCATTTCTTGGAGCCATGGTTTCGTGAAAGAACGTCTGCAGGTCGAAAAAAAGCCGCTCCCCTTGCGCACCCCCAGCCACGACATCCCAAAGAAACTCTGCTGGAAGATGACTCAGTCTGGGGGGGAATGATGATTCAGGGATTGGCCGCCTTTTTTTTTGGTACAAAAGAAGAGTACGGAAGTTGGATTAGTTTTTTCCCAGAAAAAAACAGTCATGTCCTCCATAATATTCCATATTTGCGGCCTTTGACCAGTCGCCTATCATAAGTACTGTCACCCCCCAAAGAGCCAGGCAGATGAGAAGCATCTCGGACCCGGTGAGGGAAGGTGGATGACTAGTGGGTCATTAAGCCGCCTACCGTTTATGTATTTGGGAATGTATATGTATATATATATACATATATACATGTACATATACATATATATAATAAGAAGAAGAATTCCGAGCAAAACCACCATTTGAGACTTGTGCTACTTGATGTGGAAAGGGAGTTGCATATATGCACCCCTTAGTAACGCGAAAAAGGGGTTGCACATACGCACCCTTAGCAAAGCATTCACGCATGCCTATGTGACAAAATCGAACTGATGTTTCTACCAATGAAGTTACTCAACTGTACTTCGAGGAATTCAGTTTGCCAACGAATGACATGAACTTAACATGTCATTCTCCAGCCGTGGGTCAGGGTAAAATATCTTGACTGACGAACTGTTTGGCTCAAGAAAAGTGTTTGGCGCCCATCGTGCGTTTTGCGGGTCTTGCCA
>Ga0126342_10014642_pt1 | contig 13822 bp, 14 predicted proteins | sample Cyp1metagenome_FD_92528 | JGI IMG/M metagenome (GOLD analysis project Ga0126342, IMG submission 92528) | Coral microbial communities from Lord Howe Island, Old Settlement Bay, Australia - Cyphastrea 1 metagenome | ecosystem: Host-associated > Invertebrates > Cnidaria > Coral ...
GAGTGTAAAGTGTAGAGTGTGGAGTGTAAAGTGTAAAGTGTAGAGTGTGGAGTGTAAAGTGTACAGTGTGGAGTGCAAACTGTAAAGTGTACAGTGTGGAGTGCAAACTGTAAAGTGTAGAGTGTGGAGTGTAAAGTGTAAAGTGTGGAGTGTAAAGTGTACAGTGTGGAGTGTAAACTGTAAAGTGTAGAGTGTCGAGTGTAAAGTGTAAAGTGTAGAGTGTAGAGAGGGTGTCTCAAATACCGCGCCAGCCACTCAAAATGACATTCCACACACGACGGATCTGCACCAAATGCTGCGCCTGCCACGAAAAAATAACACTCACGATGCCCCACGCCTGCCACGGAAATTGCACGTTGTCACCACTTGACGCAGCCCTGACATGGCGATTCGCAAAAAAACACGTAACACGACACGTCTGAAGCGCTGCGCCTGCCACGCAAAATGACGATGGAGGTCTCCAAAGTGCTGCGCCTGCCACTCAAAAAGGAAGTCATCTTCTGAAAGCGATGCAAAAGTATTGCGCCTGTCACACAGAACAACTTTTGACACGTTATGAAACGTGTTGGAATGTCACGAAGTGCCACGCCTGCCACGCAAAACGAGGTCACGCAACGTTTGAAACCTCCAAAAGGACCACTTTTGCAGGTCTCCCCAGAGGCACAGCCATAGCAACCTCATTGCGGACGGTTGCGAACGGTTGCGGACGGTTGTGAACGGTTGCGAACGGTTGCAAACGGTTGCGAATGGTTGCGGGCGTGAAATCGGCGTCGAGCAAACACGTCCCAACCCCCAGACCCCCAAAGTAAAATGAGAACCCTTCGCTACGCGTTCGGGAAAAACATGTTTTATTATGTTTTATTATGTTATATTCACGTGGCAGTAAAGGTGGGTACTTCAGTTTCCAAGAGAAAAGATTGGGGAGCAAATCATGGGGCAGAGCAAGCTGGTATCAATCTTATTTGCAAATACAGCATCCTGGATATCCTAGGAAATGATTGCATTGCGCTTTCCATCGTCCCTACATCTACCATATTCTACCATCACGTAGCATGTATTGCAAGGTAGAATGTAGCAAACTTTCTCCGTGACAGGTGACACGACATGGCTGCAAATAATTTAGCCTGCATTTTTCTGGCAAACCACGTCGGAACCCCTGTCCGGTGGCATACCACAGCGCAGCTCACATTTCGGCTGTGGGCATTGCTCCGTTGGCTTGCACCTGGGCAACCGTTAAAAATACTCCAAAAATAAACCATCTGTGCATTACCACCGGGCAGCAACAAATTCTCATGGTTGCTTTGACGAGCTGCTTCCACTCGCACATTGGATCAGCACAGTCGGTTTGGCAATCCTGGGCACGGAGTTTTCGAGGGCTTTCTGAAACGAACTCATCTCAGTTTGATCGGGAGACCGTGAAGATGGGGATTTGCGCCAGAGAGCTTTTTTTGAGGACAGTGGCCCCAATGTTTGTGTGTGCGTGTCTTCGCGCTGTTGTGCTTTCAGTCAAACATCTGCATTGGCATAGAGGCTTCGGGACCAGCCATCCACCTGCTGTTCTGGAAATATTTTTTTCAACTCGAACAAAAAACAATGCGGAGCGGATCCCTCCTGCTGGCAGTCCACATGACAGACTGGCTCTCCACAAACCTGGTGCAGCTTGACTTCCAGAGGTGGCTTGGGGTGGGATCAGTCCAGTCTCCTTCCCTGCATCGATCCAAGCCACTTGCGAAATGTCGACAATTTATTGTTAATAGTCCGCACATAGCTGGTGCATATGATTTGGCGCTTGCCTGGTCCACTGGCTTAGCATTTGACATTTGACGTAGTGCAAAAAATTGGCATGGAGTTGTGTAAAGACTCTTCCTGCTATCTGAATGACAGTTTATTCCGCTGGGCACCCGCGCTGTCTTGCACTGCCCACAATTCTCACCGTTCTCGCAGTGCTTCTCCGGGCCTGGTGCTGCCACATCCAGATTTTAGAGAAGTGGAAGGAAAAAGCTGCATGGCACCTTTTGCAATCTCACTTCTGACATGAGAAACTAGTTGAGTGGATAGAACTGGGCACCTAGTTTGCTTCTCAACCACACTTCTTTCGAGATGTTTACTCCAACAGGCACAGAGTCCCACTTTCAGAGGCTGTTCTACCGTGCCGTTTCGTCCTCGCGCTCTAAGATTGTGACAGATCACCGCACAACGCGGGGCTTCGCATTTCTGTCGGCAGCGCTCGAAATTGGCAAACAGCATGACAGAATTCAGTGGCGATTCGTGATTCGTTGCTGCACAACTTCTTTTGAAGAGCGTCACAGGGAGATGAAGCCACGCCTGCACACACTTGCCAGGATTGACTGGTCGGCAGCTTGTCTGACACTTTGGAGGTGCACAGACAGGCTCACACACCTCAGATGCCACAGGAATTCCTCGCTTGTTCTTGAACTTCAATATCTTCAATTGAAAGTTGAATTCGCACTAAAATCTGTGGCTGTGGCCCGCCTCCTGACAGCTCGCCGTGCCAAGACATTTCCAAAGGCACCTGTGGACAGCAAGATCAGCAAACGTCAACATGAAGCAGGCGATGGCCTTCAAAAGAAATGCACAAAGAGTAGCTCATGCAACACTTTGGAAGGTCATGATGTTGAATGTCAAACATTCAGACAAATGATGACTCTGAAAAATGCTCATCATGATTATGGCTTCTTCCAGGTCCACAACTGCTCTGGCAGCCTAGTGAGTCTTAGAACTACCTCAAAAATAATTGGGAAAGTATGAACATGTGCATACCTCTGCTCATACTCTATAGAGTCTATAGTCTACTATGTGTATATATATATATATCTGTATTTATATGTATATATCTGTATTTATATGTATATATCTGTATTTATATGTATATATCTGTATTTATATGTATATTGTGCGTCTGCATGTTCAGCGCCCGCAGCAACATATAGAAATATTTATGGTAACCCCGGCAACCCCTGTGCCATACGACGTATATATATATATATATATACTACGCACACATACATGTAGAGACATATGGATGGGTCAATACCACGAGCCAACCAACGCATCTCTTACTGGAAGAGCGATCCAATCCGTTTTGTAAATTGTAAACTCCTTATTTTTCAGCCACAATAGTCGGAGAGCCGGAGACTTCCAATGCACAGAATCTCGAGGCGTGGCATCTGGGTTTCCAGCTTTGGGCTACATGCGTTTCCGGCTGTGCCATTATCTGCTTGCCTCAAAGCGTGACAGTCACAGTTGTGTCCTTTACAGGTCTTTCATGGTCAATCAAAGTCACTTTACAACTCTAGCAAAGTGTTCTGCCAAAATATTCAGGGTAGAAAAAATTGCACCCTCTCGTGAACTGGCATCGCAGTAGACGTATAAGCATCACAATTTAAATCATGTTTGTGAAATCATGATGCCCACTTAGTCTTTGTGAATCCAACCAGTTGCTGGAACCAGCAGGTTGTGGCTGCCTCCTTCCGAGTTTCGAGACACAAATAAAATCATTGCATACTTAGCATGCTGTTTTATGCAAGGTAAGTTTTCAGGCCAGTAAGCAGTTGGAGGATTCCCTCAATTCACTCCATTGAACTAGGTAGCGTTCTGTTGTCAAACATTCTTCCTTGGTACTTCTTAGACCCATTGGTTTCATTCCATGTCGCTGAAACTGAGAGCCCTCACGAGTCTTTCCAAATGCCCTGGGAGAAATGATGGAGTGATGGAACACTATGTGAGTTGCATGGTGCATTGCCCAATGAAGTCTTCCACGTTCATAGGAAACTTCAAGTGAAAATAATCCGTCTTCAAGTTTAGGATCACTTAGACGGGGTGGTCCTTCATAATAACATATGATATGTGCATACAAAATATACCAGCACATAGTACCGCACAAGGCGGTGGCGGAAGTTTCAAAAATAGGAAACTATAGGAGAGGTAAGTTGTTGCGATGCATGGATGGCAGAGCGAATCCACTGATGGACCGAAAGGTGGTTGTGATTTTTGAAGTTGCAGCGGTCACCTCACCCACAACTGCAGGATGTAGTGTGATGTAGCGAAGTGCAATGTAATTGTAGTTGTAGTTGTAGTTGTAGTTGTAGTTGTAGTGTAGTTGATGCTGTTGAAGTTGCAACGTTGCAGTTGTAGTTGTAGTTGTGGTTGTAGCTGTAGTTTACTGTAGTTGAGTGTAGCTGATGCTGTAGTTGTAGCAATTGTAGTAGTTGTAGTAGCTGCAGGAGTTGTAGTGGTTGTAGGAGTTGTAGTTGTAGCTGCAGCTGTAGTTGTAGCTGTGCTATAGTGTAGTGGTAATTGTTATTGCTGTAGTGTAGTTGTAGCTGTAGCTGTAGTTGTAGTTGTAGTGTAGTGGTAGCTGGTGCTGTTGTAGTTGTCACGTTGTAGTTGTAGCATGTTGTAACGATGTAGTTGTAATGTCGCAGTTGCAGTAGTAGGTGTAGCCGTAGCTGTAGTTGTTATGTAGTGTAGTATAGTGGTAGTTGTAGTTGTAGCGTAGTTGTAGTTGTAGTTCTGGTTGTTGTGTAGTTGCAGTGTAGTTGAAGTTGTAGCTGTAGTTGCAGTTGTAGTTGCAGTTGTGGTGTGGCTGTAGTAGTTGTTGTAGTTGTAGTTGCATTTGTAATTGCAGTTGTAGTTGTGGTTGTAGCTGTAGATGTAGTTGCAGTTGAAGTTGAAGTGTAGTTGAAGTTGTAGTCGTCTGATGCTCCAAAATGTAACCCGTCTCAGGAAATCAGCGCCGTGACCTCCTAACATCTATGATGAACATGTCTCTTGTACTGCGCCTGCCACACGAAATGCTCTTTGCAGATCCTCTGCAAATGCCCCACGCCTGCCATCATTTTTGCAAATGCCACAAAATCCTCACGTTTTGCTCACTTTTGGCAAGGTGCAGAATCCCTTGCGCCTGCCACGCGAAACCACATCTGCCCCTTCAAAAGTGGTCCGAGCATGTGGTGCTTTTTACATTTTGACTTGGAAATGTGCTTCGCGCCACAACAGCGTGCACTTTTTCGACATCTCAACTTCCAAAAGCGCTTCGAAGCTGGTGTGCTTTGTGCATTTTGACTTGGAAATGTGCTTCGCGCCACAACGGCGTGCACTTTTTCGACATCTCAACTTCCAAAAGTGCTCCGAGCATGGTGCGTTTTGTGCATTTTGACTTGGAAATTTGCTTCGCGCCACAACGGCGTGCACTTTTCCACATCTCAACTTCTAAAAGTGGTCCGAACATGGTGTGTGTGTGTTGCACATCTTGACTTCCAAATGTTCTTCGCGCCACAGCTGCGTGCACTTTTTCAACATCTCAACTTGTAAAAGTGCTCCGAAGCTTGACTTCGTGCTTCGCGCCACAACGGCATGCAATTTTTCATCTCTCATCTTGCCAGATGGCTCCGCACCCGCCGCTTTGGCGAGCCTACTTTTTGACCCTCCGGAGCCACGAATCATTGGAAAAACACAGTGAATCGCGACTTTCCTACCTTTTCGCGCACCTGCATCTTCTTTCTTCTGACTCTTTCTCTTCTCTGATCTTCTCTCTTCTTGAACTCTTCTCTTCTCTGACTCTTCCCATCTGCTTTTCCACCTGTTCATATTGTCAGAAGTTTCACTTCTAAACTTCCTTCGATAACTTTATAAATATAATCATATGTGTTCAATTCATGTATCTTAGACAACCTTCTCTAGTGAAGGAAGGACCTTCATTGATCATCTCGCCAGGTCCGCCTTCACCAAAGGACCGCTGGACTCAGCCCATGGTGAGGGTCGTACCTTGAGCCGCAGCAGCCGCCACCAAACGAGTTGCGACGTGAATCAATGGTACCTTTTATAGCCAAGGGATGCCCGGGACCAAGGGCCAGGCTGTCTTCAGTCGGTTGCCTTCCACGATACACACCTTAGGCTTGGAAACTCGGAAGCAGAAGAAGATGCTGATGTTCCATAATGGTCCCGGTTTTCCAAAAGGATCAAACTTCTATGAGCCCACTTCTGGTATCAACAGTACCTGAAATAACATGACATCAGTGACACTAGGATGTCTCACTTGGGCTTCATGTCTCAATAAGCAGCTTCTACTGCCGGCTGTACGGAGAGTTCGCCGGGTATACCATTCCATTCTCGATGGACGACACAACATTGCAGTCTTGCCTAGAACACGTGAGCGATTTCTCCCGTGGATTTTTCGCTCTAGCTGCCAGTGCAATGTGTGCAGTGATGAGCAGTGATGTGCAGCGATGTGCAGTGTATCCATGCATCCATTGTGTCCCCAAGCGCATGGTGACTCTTGAAGCCAATGAAGCCTTGCATCACTGAGAAAGGCACTAGAGCTACTGCGACTGCCGTCCACTTCATTGTCCTAAGGAGCAATGGGAGCTGTCAGGACACAAACTATCAGGACAGAAAATGAGGAACTGGAGGTCAGGGAATGATTCGGTGGTCACAAAGACTGTTTTAGTTTCTTTGAAGCCCAGCGACTGAAGTCCGATATCGCCTATATCACAATGTGAGACTTGATGTCTCTTGAAGTTGTTTATCATGCCAGTTCAGTTTCCATTTTACACAATGGTGGTCAGGAAACCTATGTGGTGTCGCAGAGAAGCAAGCACTTTGGGTCGGTGCCAGTGCAGTGCCACCACCCAATTAAAGAATGCTAGGGTGGATTGGTGTGATTGTTTGTGATCTCAAGATCAGCAAATCTTGTTTGAATGAAATGCAACATCAACATTCATACAGTTAGTATGGTCTGGGAACGTTTTTACTGCGGATATCAAAAGTTCCCGTCACCAGGAAACACACTTTTCTAAACTAACTAAGGTACGTCTACTCCTGTTCTACTGCTGTCCACCCGTGCACTTGTCAGTGGCTGCAGTCCCGAGCACCACGGAGTTTGGGAGGCGTTCCTTCACCCCCTCGGCCCTCCGGCTTTGAGCCATCAAGAGAGGCGCGAAGCAAGCACAGAGCAATCACAACAAGTTTACTTGTTGACAACTGTTAAGATCTTTAAACTATGAATCATTAGTAAATCACGTTAACTAGGTGCAACTCATTTCGACTCAATTGCTTAGGTCCTTGCCACTTCTGTGACTCAACTGACTCGTCCCACCCAAACTGTGGAAGCATGGCCTTCCTGGTGCGACACCCACATGATCAAAAAACTGGCCATGCAAATGCTTATTTCTCTACCTTTCTCTACACTATAAAGCCTATTGTGTATTAAGATGTATTCAGTATTACTAATGAAATGGGTTTAATGTAAAGTATTATATAAAGACCTGAAATTGAATTTAGAGCCCAGAACTGGAGGAGGAACTCACGGCTGGTGCCCACCACAGCTCCTGTATATGTATATTCTTGGTGCCGCTTTTGAATCCCACAATAAACTCACTCAGCATGAAAGTGATCCCAAGGCAAGACAGAAGAGAATAAGAATATCCAAACGACGCTGCATTCAGCCAGATAATTCAACACGTTCTACTTTACTTTCACGTGCCTCCTTCTATTTCGTTCCAAACTTCACCCCTGAATCCAACAACGACTCAATATGCCAATAGGCCAATAGGCATTTTCTCTCTTGGCTTTGAGGATCAACGGTCTCTGCCTGGCACACGGCAGTGCTCATGACAACTGTCTCCAGGATGTACAGGTTCTGAACGGTGATTCTATTATTTCAATTTCATATCATTTCTATTTCTTTTTCATTTTGTTTCTGCTTTCAGAGGTTTGACAAAGCTAGGGATCTTCCGCTCTGAAACCAATGCATTGGGGATGGGTCTGGCACTAACAAACAGGATATCTGGCATCCCATCAACCTGGCGAAAGAGAGGACTCTCATGAATGGCTCATGAATCACAGTACATGAATCACAGTAGTCGGAACTGCTTCCCAGTACCTGTGGGTGGGACCTGTGATTTGCAAACATCACTTGCGTGACTATGTCTCATACACCAGCACTGTGTCCCAACATTGCACACCTCCTCTCACCAGCGACTTGCACCCCTGGCACAGTTTTCTGGATAACCTATTGGCTTGGAACTTGTCGAAAGATCGGAGCGGACAGATTTGTGTTGCAAAGATTGCAAAAACAGATTTGAAAACAGATGAAAAGGAAAGGATCATCTGTGGACGAGTAGCATCTGAAAGCTGTTGTCACAGAGTGCAACGGCGTCCTTGTTAGTACCCATCCTCCAATAACGTCGTTAGCTCCAAGAGAAAAGTCTGTGAAACGAGGTCAAGGCCATGTACGGTGCCTGAGCACTTTTTTGGGGCAATTTTGTTGGCAAGCAGCAAGGTGCTTTCAAGGGCAATTTTTCGGCAGCGGATTTTTTTAATACAGTTGTAATATGTTGTAATTTGTCAGTGCCGTCAGACATCTGAGGGACCTTTCACGGTTTTTTCAAGTTGGCTCGCCACATGTATTGTAGCACGTTCTTGCGAAACATGTGCTCATTCGAATACAATGACAGGGTTTGGTGGAGATTCTGTGAAGCAAACTGCTTTAAGCCCGCCGCTGGCAAACCCAACAGCTGGCTGTCCAGATTTTGCACACCAGCTTTCTCGGCAACTTTCTCAGATTTTCTGCGCATCTCACCAAAGTCTCAATACTGGTAGAACTCTTTCCCATGACGCATCTTTACCTTCAAGTCAGTTTCAACACCACTCCACTCCATCACCCACCCTGCGCCGTCCAATCTGCAGCATAGCATCGACTCCATCATCAGTTTTAAGTTCATGATAACACACCAAACCAACACCACCGGTGCAGCATCACCTGTAACCTAAAACTCATGGAAATATATGAAAATGGCCGGCCCAATTAGCTTACCAGCAACCTTTAATGCAGGACCATGTACTATGTTCGGAAAAGAAGAACCAACCCCGCTTTCTCATGGAAATCCATCAAGCCGCTGAACTTGATTCCCATCTGGTGTGATTAGCTTTCGTGTCACCCGCGGAGGTCAAGATCTGTTTAAATAATGAAAATTTTGAGGAGTTTGTAAAAACAATGGTTTTTACCATATTCTTCACCATTTTACCATTGATTTTGAGAATGGATACCCCCAAAACTTTCGGCCCAATTCCCACTCAACAGACTTGCAGGAGCAGGAGGGATCAAGACTGCAAAAGACAATTCCCAAATGACCAAATCAGGCAAATGAGATAAGTGGCGCGGAATGAACATTCCCCGAAGCATCGATTCATCCAATCTTGAGGCAAAAGTGGCAAATTAGATATTGATCGCAATGACCCAAACAGGATTGAAACCACTCCAATAAGCAAAGCCTCGCAAGAAAATCTGAAAGATCGAAAAGATTGGCTGAAACAAATTGACTGTGGAGAAATCTCCGGAGCCTGCCACGGGCGCGCTTCGGAGGCTCTGGTTCAACAGGGCCTGGCGATGGCTTACCAAGCCAAAAAAAAACAGACTGCGAGTATCTGTGAGTCCATCAAGCAACATAAAGTAAATGTCCTAGGAATTAGCACCAAATGACAGTCTTTGCACTTATGCTAAATGCTTCAGGAGCAGTCCAAAACTTGGATCTACGGAGGATTGGGTGTATTGTGTGGACCCTCATGCAAGTTGTTTGTTCATTGGGTTGAGCGAGACACAAAACGGTCTTGGTTGATGAAGCAATTAGTTGCTGCATTCCCTTTGTTTCGAAAAGCGTTCTTTCGAGATGTTCAAATGTTCTTCATGTTGATTAATCAGAACGGTATATTAGAATAAATTAAATGAATATAAGGCTTTATCGGAAAACTTTATCGGCATCCGCGGTGTCTTGTGCATCGGTTTTACGAAGGTGATCACTGCCGAGGTCCAGGTGAGAACTTCTGAAGTACGCCACTCTCTTCTTGGCCATGACAAATTCAATCAAGAATCAATAACATTCAATCAACAACACATATGCTCAGAGAGAAGTCTTGGACGCAGAATCAAATGCAATTTGGAAGATGTCTTTGGCTGCACTGACTCCACCTACTCATTCCCTGATGTGCAAATCAACCAAGAATACTTTAAAATGCTTCTGTAAAACTACAGTTGCTTGGCCATGGTGGGCCAATGCCTTCCATGGTACGCCCCACCTGCACCAGGAATATGGGCCGGCTCAAAACCACCTCCATGAGCTCCACCTGTTTCGATGTGGAAAGCTGAATGTGCGTTCACCATGGCTGATAGGCCAACTTCTCAACTTCTGATGATTTGCAAACAGCAAGCTTTGATGAAAACGTGCAGGACGCATGGAACTGATTTACAACTGATTTGCCAGATTCAGGTCCTTCTGAAGGTGAACGAGTTGAATAGTTTCAAAAGTCCCTCCTGATATCAGCCTGATATCCCTTCACATCTCAGACCGCTCCTGGTTCATCTCCATCTCTGCCATCTCTGCCTGACCCAAGCTGCATGGAGAGTTTTGCAGGCGCAATTTATTGGGCTGGGGAGAGATTGCTTGACTATGACACTTCTACCTATTCTTTCTGCTGTATACGGGTTCCACCGGGAAAATGTTCCACATCTGTTGAAATGGCACTGGAGATCTTCCCTGTGTGCTGAAGCGCTTGGGTGGTTCAAATCATTTTGCATCGTTGGGTGCCAGCCTCCGTCGCCTTTCCAACCTGAACTCTCCGTGCGAAAGGAATTCGGACTAAGACTAGGGAGATCTGGGGAGATCTGGGGAGACTGATCCCAAGTCAAGATGGACATTGCATGACATTGCGGTGCTTTTGTCCAATACAGTGAGTGGATGAGTAAACCGGTGGTCGCAGTGCATCATGGAATTCGCAAAAAAAAAAAGTGCTGGAAGTTTAGTCCAAGAACCAGCAGATTGACCTTGACCTGCATGTTATTTATTGATATGACTCTCCATGTGCCCCCTACAAGGGCTCACGCTCTCATATTGAAGAATCTACAGTTACATACGCACTTGAAATGGACAATGCAGCAACACCTCTCCACAGTTGAACAGAATCTGCTGCATGAATTCAGTGAAAACTGTTCAGATTCCATCAGGTCGTGTGGACCGAACACCTGCATCATTAGCAAGCAGCTATTTAGCGCGTTCGTGCAAACCGTTTTCTTTGGCCGGTTTTGGCCAATTCTTACAAGGCTAGCGGAGTCCTTTGTCAGGCATCACTGAAAGCAAGATAATCTGTTAGTGGATTGCATAACAGGGTGAAAATGTGGCTTCGAACACCCTTTTCAACTCTTGGACTCTCAGTAGACAGTAGTGCAAATTATCTTTGGGAATTCGTGGCTTCGCTTTTGATGAGTTCTGATGGATGTGCCTTGATCTAACCGAATCTAACCTCTTCCATGTCTTTGTGAAGCTCTACAAAGTCGTCATGGAAGCTGAGCTATCATGAAAGCTGCCTGTTGTTGCCCTTATGCTCTCCATAGGTTTGCTACTTAGAACTTGTTTGTTGTTCAGGCAGCTTTTCGTAGTTCTTGTCCTAGTTGACACCAGAAGTGTGGTCCTTGTTTGTCATTGACAATTGACATGCATTGCTGCATGGTCTGATGATCTTGAACTATAAACGGGAAGATCATGGAAGATGGGGAAAAGCAGGGATTATATACTTCCAAGGAGATATCCACGCCCACGTCTTCCCAGGGCCAAGCTCCGTCCACGCAGGAATGGCCATCTGCAGCCCATGGTGGCCAGTGCACCACGCGCGACCAGGGCAACTGGTGAAACCGAGCAAAAATCCAACCAAAGCAGAGATCAAACAGCTAGTGATAGGATGTGATAGGCACCCTGCACGTACAGTACAGTTTCATGAATCAATCCCAAATAACCACAGGGTGTGATTGAGATGTGACATTGGTTTGTTCTTAGGAGAGGAAACAATGACTCCTACAGTAGCAAGCGCAGTCAAAAAAGCCTTCGGCAGCTTGAAACTGCAGCTTTCTTGCTGACAAAACCTTTCGAAGTAGCAAATTCTTCGACTGTGTGGAATATGTGCAGCCAAATCAGCACATGAATAAACAAATTGTCTGTCTTGCTTTCACGGCAACAAATCTTCCACACCCCTTGTGTTAGGTCATTCCACGCAACCGAACCACAGCCCCAGAAGGCTCATGTAACGCGGGGATCACTTGCCCATAGACATGGCAGACATATTGCGTTGAGACTGTCCAGAACGTGCCATAGTCTCCATGTGCTCCCTGGGAAGCGTGCAGCCATGGCTGAAACCTGAAGACCTTCGTTTCCGGAAGCATTTTCAACAGCAATCATCTAAACCTGTCTAAACAAATAAATGCGTTGCAGAGGAAACATTCTAGCAAGGAAAAGTCCATTTCACACTTCACACATTGGTCAGGAAAATCCCAAAACAAGTGCCAAATCGCCCGAAAGGAATCTTCTTGTGACTGTGCCCTGGCTACGTCAGCAAATTGGCAAACCCCTTTGTCACCCTTTCAATGCTCTACCTTAGATACATATATATATAATCATGGCGGGATACATAGAATATAGAATCGCTAATATCAGCCTCAAAAAGCATCTTCCGGAATCAGTAAGAATATATATATATACATAGAATATTTCAGCCTATTCATTCTGATCCGGAAAAATATGTTGTTCTCAGGTTTTTGACATAAATATTGCCACCACCATTTCGTAAATAGGCGTAGTTGCAATCTGAATATTTCTTTACAACATTGCTTGTCTACATGGGATGCGAACCTGAGATGGAAATATCAAAGCTTATCCCAGGTTGAGAACAACATGTGGTTTGCCATGTTTTACCAATTTTAACACAACACTACACTAAGATAGAAACTGCTCAAATGGTAAGTCCCCTGTGTGTGCATAATCCTGGTCCAAAAGTTATTGACGTATTGTTCTTTTGCAGGTGCCCGCTGGCGTTCTTTCCTTTTCTTTGTTTGGGTTGCCATCAGCTATCAGCTGCAGAAACCCATACATTGAATATGGATGAACATCATACATTTGTCAATACATGTCAATACAATGATTGACTGAAATTTGGCAAGTCGTGGGGGGGAACCTTTTGTGAACTTCAAACTGCATTCTTTTAATGTAAAGTGTAGTCAAAAACTGGTCAATTTGGGAAACCCATTTCTTTCCTCAATCCTGATCCAGAAGTTACCCAAAACCCAAAAAATGTCCAATTTGGTGGGTTTCACACATGTTTTCGATATGGAAATATCGTTATTCCTATGTTATGTGCTTTGGCCTTGTTTATGCACTTCAAAATTCTACCCCAAACATTTCTACCCCAAATTTTCTAAGTGTTTTTCCTGTCCACACCCGAAAGGTTGAAAAAGTACATACTCTATGTAGTCGGTCATGATTATATATGTTTAATTATCTACTTATCTAATCTTATCTATTTATTCATGGCTGAATTAACCCCTACCCCCAAAGTTCGTACCCCCAGATCTAAATGGAAAACTGATCCTGTAATGACCCTATGTTTTCCAACCTTGTCAAAACTGAGAAGGTTTACTCTGGGAAAGGGATGTTTGTTTAATATAATAAAGGTTCCATGAATGAGCCTGTGGGCGCTAGCAAGACTTCAAATGGATCAAACTTCCAAAAAGGCAAATGGCCCAAACCCAAATGATATGGGGTTCTCGATCATCAGCAAAAGGCATTGCTCTTGGGAAGCCTTGATAAGGATTAATACCCTTTACTACAACAGGACAATTTTTTTTGAACATAGTGCCAAACGGATTGGTTCTTAATAAGGCTTGATAAGGCTTAATACCCCTTACTCCAAAGTGCACTTACCACAGGTTCTCTTTACTGAATCTGTACATCTTTTCCCATGGGCATTCACAAAGCTCAAA
>Ga0126342_10014643_pt1 | contig 13821 bp, 12 predicted proteins | sample Cyp1metagenome_FD_92528 | JGI IMG/M metagenome (GOLD analysis project Ga0126342, IMG submission 92528) | Coral microbial communities from Lord Howe Island, Old Settlement Bay, Australia - Cyphastrea 1 metagenome | ecosystem: Host-associated > Invertebrates > Cnidaria > Coral ...
CCAAATCATTGGAAAAACACAGTGTTTCGCGACTTTCCTACCTTTTCTCGCATCTGCATCTTCTTTCTTCTTACTCTTTCTCTTCTACTCTTCTTTCTTCTAATCTTTCTCGTCTCTCCGCCTCTTCCCTGCTCTGCTTTTCATCTGTCCATATTGTCGGAAGTTTGACTTCTAAACTTCCTTCGATCATTATATATCATATATGGAATGAAATAGATAATAAGGCAAACTTAAGCAGACACATCAGACACTATTGGAGTAGCATCATTGACCAAGTTTCAGAAACCCACTGTGCTCCACTAATGTGGGTGAAACAACAATAAACCATCCCCCAGTCATCACCATTTTTATAGGGTGGTATGGTTACCATTCTCAGTTATGGGTGGTTTACGGCCTTTCTTCTTGACCCCTACGATCCCTACGCAGCAGGTATGTACATCAGCCTTGTGCTAGCTGAACAATCCGAACCGCCAACGGCAACTGTGGAAACTGCCGCGCTCGTCTGCGTCAGTGCATCCATGACATAGTCCTGCCAAGAAGCAACAGTGAGACACTCTACAACGTATCGCATTTTGACCCCGCAGCTGAAACTTGACTTTCGAAAGCAATTTTTCGCTGCCAAGGCAGCTTTCATGATGGCGTGGACGCAACACCCAAGGTTTCTGTCTCCCAATTCCAAACCCCAATGAATGCACTCCCCCGCACGGGCCTCCGTTGGCTGCTGATTCTGCACCTTCTGAGCATCTCGGCATTCTTCGGCCATCCGCTGCAAAAAGTCCAGGCACTGTTGCGCCAATTTCTTTGCTTCGCTGCAGCACAGCTCTTTGGCTTGACACTTTTGCCACACGGCATCTTGGATAACTGTTCGACCCGCTGGAACTGGGATGTAGCTGGTGACAATTGGAAGATAAAAACTGATGAGAATCCGGGTGTACATTGAAATCACACAAACAAGTTAATAATGATTCTTGCGGATCTTCATCCACATGATTTTTATCCCTGGATCCGCAGCACTTTTTGAAACCCTGATTCGGCCAGAGTGTGAACTCCCCACTGGGTGTCCTGAATAGATGCCCAGGCATCCCGGTAGTCGGAAAAGCCTTCGCACCGAAGGACAACACCATCCACCGCAAAGCCTCGCTTCAGTTCTTCGCGCAGCCGTGGAAGCTTCTTCAGCTCCTCTGCTTGTTGGAACCAAGATCTGGAAGCCTCTTCGTAGGCCTGCCAGAGACTGTGGAAGCTTGGTTGCAAAGGTAGGTTGCAAAGGTAGAATGCAAACGTGCAAACATGGTTGGTTTATTGGATTTCTGTGATTGAATCACCGCAATATCCACAATCACCATCCACTTCGAGAGATCCAGCTAGTCTCAACATGTTCCAACCAGCTCAGCGGAGCCGTAGCTCATTGACGGCGGCCTCAAACCTTTTCTGGAACAGGTCCTGTCGGATCCTGTTGAGGGATGGGTAGCAGGGTGTCAACCCATGTATGACTTAAGCCTTTGCTGAAAGGATCCACGTGTTTAAAACCGTGCAATGCGAACGCTCAGCAAGTGGCACTCCTGAGTTTGGCTGCCTCGTTCCTTCTAATTTTGCCATCCTGCACAGGTCTTGACAGCCTTGATTCTGAATCTGTCAAAATTGGTCCTGTTCGAAAACACAACTTTATGCAGTTTGACGATTTGCAAGCGTTCCAAACCCACCCTCGACAAACACATGTTCATCAGGCGCTGTGTCCTTGCAAAAACCAGGCCTGGCTGATCTGTAGAAAGGGTTGCACCCTGCTGCAATAATGCTCCAGCTTCTAAATAGCAGGGGTGATCACTTATTCAGGTTGTGCCAAGATATTTAGTCGTGAAATATAATTAACATCCACTATATTATTTTATAATTAACCAGTATATAACTAGTTGTGTAATATATTATTTGATGAAATCTCGGATTGAAATAAAACATCTCAGCCAATGTTCACAATTCTTGCGCGTCTTCACTGTTCAGCCTAGAACATCTAGAACTTCAAAAGGACTGTCTTCAATTTTTCGACACCTTTGGTATACTGCATGTAAGCAAAGACAGGCATACTCTTTCTCACGTCTGAAATCAGAACCTGGGCATGACAAAGGCTGCTCGGATTCCGATGATTTTTGCATCCGCATCTTCTGTGGTGTGTGTTGGCGCTGCACAGTATTTGCATGTCCATCCTGCAAGCATTCATGGGGTTGTAATTTCTGGTGCATTTTGGACATTTTCTCACAGATCAACTGTATTCCAGTATAGAAGACAGTTTTCTCTTTTCACTGTGTGAGTTGCTTCGACTTGAGGTGTCAATTAGCTTTGGTAAACAGAGACGATGGTATCTTTGTAGCACTCAAGTCCCCACATTATTCATGTCCAGTGTGCGTTGGGTCCCTGGAAGAAAAATTGTTGTTGACGGTCTCAGCATGTTCACCTATGTTCACCTTATCACAAGAGGAACAGTTTGCTAAATCACCATCTTTATTGATGGTAAAAAAACTATCCCCCCAGATGATAGCATTATTCCCCACATCACTATGTGGGGTTAATTTTTTTTGTTCGACATCCGCCGTCCACCTCCGTCCGCCTCCCGCCGTCGTCTCCGTCCCGCCGTGGTCTCTATCAATTTGTCTCTATCAACTTGTCTCTAGTCTCTATCAACTTGTCTCTATCAACTTGTCTCTGTCAACTTGCCTGTATCAACTTGTCTCTGTCAATTTGTCTCTGTCAACTTGTCTCCATCAATTTGTCTCTATCAACTTGTCTTTGTCAACTTGTCTTTATCAACTTGTTTCTACCAACTTGTCTATTTCAACTTGTCTTCGTCAACTTGTATCTAACAACTGTTTCTATCAACTTGTCTGTATCAACTTGTCTCTGTCAACTTGTCTGTATCAGTCTGTCTCTATCAACTCGTCTCTATCAACGTGTCTGTATCAACTTGTCTGTATCAACTTGTCTCTATCAACTTGTCTCTATCAACTTGTCTCTATCAACGTCTCTCTATCAACGTGTCTCTATCAACTTGTCTGTATCAACAATTCTTTGTCAACTTGTCTCTAACAACTTGTTTCTATCAACTTGTCTCTATCAACGTCTCTCTATCAACTTGTCTCTATCAACTTGTCTCTATCGACTTGTCTTTGTCAACTTGTCTCTAACAACTTGTTTCTAACAACTTGTCTCTATCAACTTGTCTCTATCAACTTGTCTCTATCACCTTGTCTCTATCAGTTTGTCTCATCAACATGTGGCAGGCGCAGCACTTGGTGGCGCTCTGGACGCTGGACGCCGCGGCGCTGGACGCTGGACGCCGCGGCTCTGGACGCTGGACGCTGCGGCGCTGCACGCAGGACACCGTGGCGCCGGACGCTGGACGCCGCGGCGCTGGACGCTGGACGCAGCAGTTCTGGACGCTGGACGGCGGACGCCGTGGCTCTGGACGCTGGACGCCGCGGCTCGGGACGCAAGGTTTGCCGCGCACCTGCGAAGCGGCGTGGAGCCCGGAACGGTGTGTCTTGTTTGGTGGAATTCATTGATGACATTCTGCATACCGATTCGTTCAGTTTCAATATGACCGTTATTGTCGTTGCTATTCGTTGTTGGACAGTCCGACATGCAGGGGTGGCTTGCCACAGCTTTTAAGCTCAAATTCATCGAAAAAACTGCCTTTGCATGAAAAGATGGATAGCTGCCCGATTCTTCATAGCAGCGCCCTGTCGATTCGACCTGAGTGGATGCAGCTGCTACTATCCAAGGACATGGTTTGGGAAATCCGGAAGAGCAACCTCAAGGTCAGAGAGGGTGGGTTCCTGTGATCGCATCTGGTTCTCAAAGCATTTCGGTGGTTGTTCTGAATCTTGGTTTGCATTCAGGCCTGCGCGCAAGCGAATAAAGTCAAACGGTCAAGAATTTATTGAAGAATACTTGATAAATTCAAAGATGGGCAATCTTGCGTGGAATGCCGCAGTCAAGATTGTTGAATGCACACCTTGAAGATATGGTCTGCAAGTAGTCGTCAGATAAAGTGCAGGAAACTGAATGCTTAGCTTCATTCTTCATGTTTCAGCCGTATAGCGTCAAGTTTTCTCCGATTTCATTCAGGATCCAAAAGGTGGAGTTTCATTCCTACGATGAACTTCTCAGAAGCATCAAATTCATGACAAGTCTGTTCGGGACATGTCGATTGGATGTTCACGCCGCATTGCGGAGACGTTCTGTAGCTTGATGTGTTTTGACATGTCGCTGTTTGTGCACGTTTGGATTTTTCACAGGCATGCTTCATTTTGTTTGGAATCATAGTCCCGAACTGCCTGCGGCAGGCCTTGCTAAAACTTTTCGCAGCAAATGGAGCTTGGGCCTGGCATGTCCACGATTGTCGACCGGTTCTCCCATTGAAGTAAAAAGGAAACAAGGAAGCGCAACCCGTCGTCTGCATGGTTTTGGCGACCCACTCGACGCATGCTGTGGGCTTCCAATCCTGAATGTCTTGTGCTTTCCACTTCTCATGATTACAAAATATATTTGGAATATATCATCTGCAGTCACGAATAAAGGTGACATATTATAGCCATTATATATGTCCAACCAGGAGGGCATGGTGCCACCACGGCGCAGACTGATGATGGGCGGGAGACTGGGCCGGAGACTGTGCCCCAGGTTCATGTGGATGATGGCTTGGATGGTGAGGGGAAGCAGACTAGTGCATCGCATGAGACGAGCGGCAGAAGGCGGGTGGCATCCATGAGGTTCATGCTGAGACTGTGGCATTCCTGAAGGATTTCAGGCCTTTGTCACGAGCTGCATGAAGGAGATGGCGGATCGGAGGGATGGGTTGGAGTCGCACTTGCGCAAATTGAAGGGTGAAGAAAGAGCCGTCAGCTTGAAGAAACTGAAAGGTGCCAGCTCTCTTCCCAATGAGAAATCCAACGGGCACCAAAGTCGGCAGGTCAGCTTGCGCAGTATGCAAAATTCCAAAGACCAATGATTCTGATATTTGGTATATATCTCGACAAAAATACTGCCAAGGCATATGGCACCAGGTGCAGAAAGTGCAAGGAGAAGGCCGCTCAAGACCGCAGAGTCCAATTGAAAGGTACAGTGCCGGCCGAGGATGTGAAGTGATATACCTTGAGAGCCCAACTCTTTAAGCTATTTTGTGGGGGACCTCTGCTGCACGGGCACATGCTAGCAGGGCGATGCGAGTCTGTTTGGTGAGCATCCCGGAGCGAATATTTGACGGCGTGCTGCATTTTCAAGAAAGCGGGAGGGGTTTGCCTTTTCATAAAGCACACTGTTGCTGACCTCCTTCTTGATTGTTTGGTGGCCTGATGTCGAGTAGAGTATAGGCGGGCCAGACCTTGCAAACATAATATTCTATGGTTAGCAAGGCCCGCTCCCTGAAAGAAAGATCCTTGGGTCAGCCAAGGCTTGAGATCGCTTGATTCGCCTCGAACGTATGCTACTTATGTTTGGTGGTTCCAATGCTTTTTGAAGTTAAGGTTGTGATGCTGTCACGTATCGGCTCAGTAACGAACCACAAATTGGGCGTGCCTCCGGTAAACGCATAGAATTTATCAAAGGGAAAGCATGAACCCGCTTTATGATGAACGCTGGACCCTTTGGTTTGTCTGTTTGATAGATGCTCACAGCAGGCCTCAACGAAATAGATAGTGGTTGCACTTGCATCCCCTGCGTTTGGTTGCTCTGGTCTCATGGCCCCACGCCCGTGGTGCTCCGGCGCTAGCTGGCGGGGCTCAGGCGCCGTGCTCACTGCCGGTGCCTCGATGTATGCTGGGTGGGATGTGTTCGCAAGGACACACTATGGCACGCTTCCCGTCGACAAAGGTGTGGTACTTCCCTTCTATACGGACGTGTGTTATCGCCGAGGTCCGCACCGTAGACTTCCTGTCATTACATTGCGTTTTGATCAAGTGATATGTTTTGGTTGGGATGTCCTCGTGGTCGTTGGATGTTTGTGTTTAAGGTTTTAGATTGAAATGTGCTCCTACTCTGCTATGTAAATCGACCACAAATCGAATGTGTTGTCTCGGGCTGCGCATAGAGTTTTGCAAAGGGAAAGCGTGAATCCGTGATGAATGCTGTGCCCTCAAATGAGTTTTCTCATGTCCCCAAATTATTCACCGCGCTCAGGCACGAACTGAAGATGCTGTGACTGCACGGAAAAAAAGAGACGCCACGTGGTGAGCGGGTCCCGTAGGAGAGAGATGACACAAATGGAGGGCAGCGATGCCCATGTATATTGGGAACATCTTGACCATTCGAAGACGATGCTGCGGTTGTGTCTCACAGATTTAGATCGATCGAGAAAACGCGTCTGTGCCGTGTCTTGTGTCTTGTGCCGTGTCCGAACCGTGTCTAAACCGTGTCTAAACCGTGTCTGAACCGTGTCCGAATCGGTCCATCGTTGCCTTCTCTGTCTATCTAACTCTTTCATTCTCTAAAAACTTTCGAACCAACCTGTTTCCGATTGCCGTTTTCTCCATCCGATCATTATTTTCCTTCATCATTCCGAAGCATAGCTTCCGTTCATAACAATCGGAAGGCTCAACATGTGGGGTTATTTGGTCCTTTAATATCCTTTAATTATTGGGTGTCCCACATTAACGGGAAGTGTATGAAAGAAAGCAAACAAAGAAAAGCACATTGGATTGGAATTTCAAAAGAGCTCTAGAGGTGACTGTACTTGGTATTTGAGTTTGGCACCGTTCGCCATTTCCGCTTGACAGCCACTCATTTCCTGGGCGATGTGTTGACACCCAATTATCAAGGGGACACTTTGGATTCTTGGCAGAACCTATGCAACGCAACACGGCAATCAAATAGGCACAAAAATGACGCGACATGATTCAATCTCCAAAGCTGTTGAGGCACTGAGACTTGAAACAATTTGGAACAAACTCGCCAAGTAAGCCGTGGCCTGAGGACCCCACAAGAACTCTGGTCTTCAACGGGGCACTAAGCAAAGAGTGGATATCAAGCCGGGCTCAAGCTGAAAGCTAACAGCTACGGAAGGAGATAGATTTCCAGCAGCTCCCAGTAGATGACCCACCATGCCCATCCGCTTGCAGTATTGGACACATCCTGGGCTATCTCAACAGGTTTCCCAAGACCTGCCCCTCACATTTTGCGAAGTTTCTAAATCTTGCCTCTCACAACGAACCAGGTCAACCAAGGGTCGAAGAAACCTCTCTGCTTTGAATACATGGAGATACATGGAGTAAAATGCACCACAATCAAGTAATATCATGTAATCTTATCATGTGATGGTTCACCAGAGACAAGGATTCCTTTCGACCACCAGTTTGGCCCATAACGGAGATGAACTTGTTATAACCCTGGCTTCACATCTGGCAGCTCGAGCATGGTTCATCCTCGGTTTGTGGCAAAATGCTGAATTTGGGTGAGGGGAACCGTGGTACTTGTGATTTGGTCATGGCCGGGCCATGGTTACTTTCTTTCCTTGTCACCTACTAAGTGGGATGGTCATCCAATCATTGAGGTGTAATCAAACCACACGGCCCCGTAGCTGCAAACCCATTCGCTCGCTGGTTTGGCGTGCCGCTGCGATAGTGGATCAAGTAGAGAAGATTGCAAAGTGCGCGTTTGCATTGAAAACTGAGACCTCTGTTTGTTTTTGTGCAGTTTTTAAGGTTCGTAGTGTCCTGAGGTTTTCTTTTGCAAATTAGAATTATATAGATGAATTAGTCTTGGTGGTTTGACCCCGTGTGATCATCCCAGTTTGCCCAGTCTTGACTCCTAGCCTCTGCGTTCTCAACTTGCTGCACTTGGACTGGGCTGACATCTTGGTGGGGAAGCCTGCGCCTGAGCGGATGTGGCAGGATCAAGCAGCATGTCGGTTTCAACGCACCCCAAGAGTGCTGGTTGATTGTCTTTTTTGTTCCTCCTTCCAAATTAAGAGTTGAAACCATCAACCAGAAGATACCAGGCAAATCTGGCAATTTACTTCCTTTCAGTGGCGAGAATGAGACCCCTGCAGCTTCTTCAAACCAACAGAAGTCCGCAAAGAGGACCTGAATGAAAGCAAAGCCAACATTTCGAGCAACTATGTCAGTGCGGACTACTGGGCTTCGATGTCGCATTGCATCAAAAATATTCAAAAATAATCCTACAAAATTACATAAGCTAGGATGAAACTTTGGCAGATGGTGCGGAAACTTGTTGCTCTGCCAATCGCCAATGGCTCTCTTAGTCCTATTTCTGCAGTCCGGCTAGCCCACCCGGGGCATGTTTGGGATCTCTCTGTCCCAGAAACCGGATCTGATGAAGGAAAAAGACTGCAGTTTCAGTGTATCACTGTGGCAATGCCACGGTTTGCTTGCCCCTACCTCTAACACAAGAAAAAAAAAACTGGGCGGATTGGCAGGTGGCAGGTAAACATCCCATAACGACGCCGCTCAATCATTTTGGGACGTTGGCCTGGGTACATTTGGGTACTATGCGAAAACACCCACACCCCAGATGCTGAAGCAAACGACCATCGATCAAAACAATGTCACAACCGTGAGCAGCCTCAGCCGAAGGCAGGGTTGGTGGCCAGTCAAAACAGCCTGCCGGAGGCACGAGTGAGTGATCAGGGGCATTGAAAAAACTGGATCGGTCAGAAGGACATGTGAGACGTGTCGAAAACAAATGATTGATGCTCCAAAAGCACAAAATGTTCCTTTCCATGGATTCAATTGGAAAACGTGGAATTGCGAAAGAAATTCACCTCAAGCCAGGGCAGCTGTCCACCTCTACTTTGGACGGTCAAGTCATGTTTGCGAACTGATGCAGGTATGGGAATTGAATGGAACTGATGATATGTCAACCCGAAGGTGAGAAAGTCTATTTCCCGATGTGGTCATAGCAGATCGCAAGGCCATCAGGATTTAGAACTATGGGGTTGACATGCTCATGCTCCACTTTTTTGTAACGCTAAAGCTCTGCTTCACAGTGCAACACATCTTCCTTCCACAAACAGAGTCTTGCCAGCGCTCATCCTCAAGATCGAGGGTATCGGCCTTTCAGCTGGTCAAGAATCATGAAAATTGTCCACATGCGCGCGCTGCAGCGGTCTCATTGAATCAGTGGCTTTCCTGAGATCAAGATTCAACTTGGGTTACACATATCTTCAGAAAATGACCGCAACCACGCGTGGCACAAAGTTCTTCGTGGCGCACCACCACTAGTCAGAAGGCCAATGCTACCTTGGGACCAACTTGTGGGTCCCTGCAAAATCAGTCAACACGTGCACTGCACAGATCTGCAAAAACTTTTTCGCAAATTATGGTGCGCCACTTTCCATCTTCTTTTCCACCCGCTTCTCGGCAACACTTCTGCTTCACTGAGATGCAAAGAAGTAACCCGGACTTTCTGGGCTTGTCTAAATTCCATGTCAGACCCCAAGACTCAACACTCAACCAATTGATTGAATTTCATCAAGAGAATCATTATTGTCCATTATGATTCTGATCCGTTGTCATCCGATATCATCCGTTATCAACTCCTCCGAGGTGTTGCCGAGTCAATGTTACCGCGTGCTTCTATGCTGGAAGGTTCACAGCCACTTGCTGTTGCATCATGCCGTAGGGGCCAGCAACCCACTGGGTGACCCACACAGCCTGGGTACAGTGGCACAAACTGCACGTGCCACGCGTACAAAGCGCATGCAGGTGGTGTGTGCATAGCCGGCCGTGGCAACGCTCGCAAGCCCGGTCAAAATGCTCACACTCCACCGGCAGCTGATCGAAGAGGAGCCACCGCTGCTGCGGAGGCAGCTGCTCCAAGTCCACGGTCTGGCCGCGCTGCCATAAGCGGGCGGTGGCGAAAAGCTCACCGTTCATGGCCGCAAGGAGCAATGGAAAGTTGAAATATTCGCCACGAAACCAATTGCCATAGATTCGTTTCCACGTGCCGCAGTAGGTGCAAACACGGTTCGCTGCTTCCCAGGCCGCCGCTGCGCGGCACAGGGCCCGGTGGCGCGGATAGCCTGGGCGTGGATAAAACATCGTCATCAAATTTGGGGCCCCTACATTATTTCATGAGTACACAAACTGTTGCCCAAGTGACCATTTCAGTTCCTTTGCAAAACCTCCTATTGGATTTTGATTGAAAAGGACATTTTGCTTCTTCATGTATCTTCACTCCCAAATACTCAGCATGTAGCATGCAGCATCTTTTAGGCGGCATCCAGATACATTTGCCCTTGGAAAGGGGTGTAAAAACATGTAAAACGCGGGTAGGAATAAGGACACTACATGGTATCAAGCAACGTTGGTAATCAGAGCCACAAAAGGTGTCCAACTTTGTAATTCCTCCAAGCAACGTGTGCCATAGTATCTGATGAACTGGATCATGGTGTACATCTTGCCATCGAGGGCAAGCTTTTTCTGTTGCTTCTCCAGCACTGCTACTTGTTCTTCTCCCTCTCCGACCTCTCCTCCCTCCGTTTTGCGGCTTGGAGAATTCACCACGTCCTTGACGGTCACAAAGGTGTTCTCCACCACAACTCCTCCTGCGAGAAAATTCTCGACCCTGTCAAGGCAACCAGTTGGGAAAGTGCAAACGACGTTTCAGTAGTTTCAGGATGTTTCAGATATGAAGAATCATTCATCCCTTTGAATCCGAAAAATCCAGGGGTCCTTCGCCTTCCGCAGCTTCCACTCTGGGGAGGAGCACCGCCGCTGCCTGCAAGGTGGCCTTGACTTCTTCCACAACGTCCGGGTGGGGCTGGACTTGGGCCATGGCAGAAACTCTGGTGAAACCGAGTCACCCGGAGCGCTCCTGGATGGGTAAAAAATCCTGAGGTCATCTGAGATCATGGTTGGAAATCCAAGATCATTGAACAAACATCTCACAAGATTCTCCATGTTCAACAGAAATCCACATGCTCTGCCCGAATCCCAAGCCTTCTCTACCCAGTAGTGGCTGTAGGGGTGATCTCAATCCACTTGTCGGTGTTTGCCTTGTGAGATGAAAAGGACTTGTACAGCATTGGTGCAGATTTTGATGTTTCACCCCTTCTGAATGTGCACAAGTGTGGTCACAAGAGCGGGATCATCATGGCAAAAACACCAGACATTGGACAGCTCTGAAATATGTTTTCCTAGCGTTTTCCCGCAGCCACAGCGTGGCTTTTGACATCTTTGACAATCATCCAGGAAAATGCACATCCTGATGAAGGGTTAATCATGGGTTGTTCAGGTCCCGTTTTGGCCGGTGCATTGAAATCTCTTGTGATCTGGCGAGATCTGGCCAATCGAAGCATCCACAGGTGTCCTTCCCCAACAATGTGAAAGACAGTGTGTGTGACAAAGTTGTGTGAGGCGTTGGAGCGGGAGGACGTGGAGGCGGAGGAAAAGCGGGATACAGAATCAAAAACAAGAACCCCACACGAAGATGTGGGGAATAACCCTGGGATCACCCCCAAAAAGGGAATTTGACTTATTCACCAGGGTTACTAACCAGGTACTCACTGGGATAATCATCGTAGATTGATTCCGATGGATGGCTTTGAGCTCCGATGGAGGAAAGGGCCTTTCACCTGGACTGCTGCCGTAAGGAAGACAATAGTTGGGCACGCAGCTTACATCGTTTTGCCAGTCCCATGTCAATGTCTGTCTTGTGCAAAGAATCTGCAGACTTCAGAGTATCACTATTGTGAAGTACTTGAGCCTTCACACATCAGTCATGGATTGCGTGGAGGGCACCAAAAGTGCATGAAGTGCATGATACTATACTCAGTCAAACCGTGTTAAGAAGAAGGTGATGTTGACTTCATACCCGCCCACTGGAAATCTGACACAAATTGACCACTTGCAAAGTGATCAAAGATGCACAATATGTTTGGAGACGATTCTTGTGGGCATACAGTGTACAGTTTGCATGTCAGAGGAAACGCCTCTATGTTTTTGCACGGTCTATTCTTTTCAGATCCTGGCCTTTTGCAGTTGGTCGGTGTCATCTTCCCGATGCGGTGAGATTCATGCTGCAATCTATAAGCCTGGCCAGAGGAATGCCACATAAACAGTCTTCGGAGGCAGGCTCGTTCCATGTAAAGGGATCCTTGCTCATGCATGCTAATGTTGTTTCCGCTATGAGGTGGAATCAAGAAATCAAGTGCCAAGTCAAAACAGGCTAAAGCCTTTTCCGTGTGGCTCTCAATTCACTGTGATCAGTTTGTCGCTCCATTCACTGGCCGCAACAGTACAGTTCCAAGTTTGCTTCGGTCTTCTTTCGCGCCGACGAAAGAGCTACAAGAACAGGACAGCGAGCTTGCCTACAAGATAGCCTCTCATCGAAAGTCTCCTCTCAGTCCTGGCTGTCTTCTGGAAACAACTCTAAACATTTGGCGTGTTGGAGAAAAGATAGAAAAGTACCTATATGTGGCCTATGTGCAACAAAGCGCAACAAAATGGTGAAAGAACATCAGTCCTTTGGTGAGACTTTTGCGTCAACCTCAACGATCCCGTGTTCAACCTCTATGTTTTTGATGTTTTTACATTGGTTTCAGCAAAATGTTACCACAATGCGGACACAATCAATGTGTGATCACAAAAAAATCCACTTCTCTCAAATGATGCAATCTGAGAACTGCACCCTCTCGTCTCAAATTTCATTTTATCAAAGTGCTGTGCTAATTTGATAGTACACCAAAGTATCAAAAGGGCTCGAATCTGACAACCCTCCCAAGGGCTCCTGGGCTCCTGGGCTCCTGGGCTCCTGGATCACCGGAATGTGAGGCCATGGAGAAGGGTGCTCTGTCATGAGCCGCACTCAAAACAAATGTTTGGACAAACACACAAAATGATAAGTGCTAAACTCATGTTCCCAAATGCCAAACGGTAGTGCTGCTGCACGTTACCCGTCAAGCCGAAATTCAAGGGTCAAGATATCAGCGGCAGCACTTGCGGGCGCAATGCAGCGATAAATTATCTTGTCACAGTATCTTGCAGAGAAAAAGGCAAGAATGTCAAATCAGTTGATGCTTTCTGTCTTGGCAATCCCGAACAACGTACACCTCGCCAAAGGTCAGGCGCAGCTTCGGGAGAGAGCACGCTCTAAAAGCAGCACCGGGTTCCAAGGTCAAATAATTAGCCTCTCTCTTGGGTTCCCAGGAGATTGTGTCAAATATCTTGCAGAAACAAACTATGACGTTCAATCTCTGGACATAGCAGCCCGCTGCGCGTGCTCCTGAACTACAAACCAATGGCATCAGCCTTGAAAATGGAAGATTCAGGAGGTAATCATGACTTATCAAGGCTGTTGCTAAACCGGCGAATGGCTTGGAGGATAATGGCCAGAAACCTCACAGAAATCTCTCATGCAATGCTGGAGATCATTCCGGTACATATACTGCAGACTGTGTATATATATATATTACATATGTATATATAATTATATATATGCACATGTATTTACATATAATATGATCATAATACATGTATATGTATATATATTTATATATCATAGACAAATGTGTACATATATGTACAAATACATTTACATATATATATATATACATGTATATACATTTAATTTATATATATATATATACATACATGCATACATACATATATATATACATACATACATTACATTACATTACATTACATTACATTGCATTACATTACATTACATTACATAACATACATACATTACATAACATACATACATACATACATACATACATACATATACATACATACATATACATACATACATATACATACATACATATACATACATACATATACATACATACATATACATACATACATATACATA